>FUFK010038885.1_pt1 | contig 42021 bp, 41 predicted proteins | sample 1021851 | NCBI WGS metagenome assembly FUFK01 (sample SAMEA51879418, study PRJEB19060) | metagenome
TAAAAGCTAGGCGGTCTGGCGACCGCCGATTCAGGATGCAGGATACAGGATGAAGGGCAGGCACCGTGCCGTCTTCTGTATCCTTCATCCTGTATCCTGAATCGCGGCCGCCAGGCCGCGGGTTATAAGCAAAGAACAAACCCAAAGTTGCAGGTTATAAGCCCCCAGGTACCATTCCCGCCTTATGACACCTGAAATGATCTACACATCGCTGGTGGTGCTTGCGGTGCTGGCGGCGCTGGCCTCCAACCGCGTGCCCGCCGAGGTCACCATGATGGCCGCCCTGGTGGCGGTGCTGGTGGGCGATGTGATCACCGTCGAGCAGGCCCTGGCCGGCTTCGCCAACCCGGGTCTGATCACCGTGGCGGTGCTCTATGTGGTGGCCGCCGCCCTGCGCGACACCGGGGCTATTTACTGGGTGGCCCACAAGCTGCTCGGCCAGCCCAAAAGCGCCCTGGGCAGCCAGGCCCGGCTGATCCTGCCCACTTCCATACTCAGCGCCTTCCTCAACAACACCACCGTGGTGGCGATGATGATCCCGGCGGTGCAGGAGTGGGCCCAGCGCCTGAAGCTGTCCGCCTCCCAGCTGCTGCTGCCGCTCAGCTACGCCGCCATCCTCGGCGGCACCTGCACGCTGATCGGCACCAGCACCAACCTGGTGGTGGACGGCATGATGCAGAACCGGGGCATCGAGGGCTTCCACATCTTCGACATGGCCTGGGTGGGCGTACCGCTGCTGATCGCCGGCGCCCTGTTCCTGCTACTGTGCGCCCGCCGTCTGCTGCCCGAGCGCGAAGGCCTGGTGGAGCAGGTCGAGCAGGCCCGCGAATACCACGTGGAAATGGTGATCCCCGAAGGCAGCCCGCTGCACAACAAGAGCATCCAGGACGCCGGGCTGCGTAACCTCACCCACGGCTACCTCACCGAGATCCAGCGCGGCGACAAGCTGTTCACCGCCGTGGGGCCGGACCAGCTGCTGCAGGCCGGCGACCAGCTTGCCTTTATCGGCGCCCCGGAGTGCGCCCGCGAGCTGCAGCGCGTCAACGGCCTGATCCCCGCCCACGGCGGCGCCCACAAGCTGCGCCTGAACAACCACCAGCGCTGCCTGGTGGAGGTGGTGCTCGGCCCCGAGTTCCCCGGCGTCAACAAAACCGTCAAGGACACCGGCTTCCGCACCCGCTACCAGGCCGCCATCCTCAGCATCAGCCGCGGCGGCCGCCGTCTGCCCGGCAAGGTCGGCGAGCAGGTACTGCGCACCGGCGACACCCTGCTGCTGGAAACCAGCGACACCTTCGTCGAGCAGTACCAGTACCGCCGCGACTTCATGCTGGTCAGCCCGCTCAGCGACTCGACCCCACCGGACTTCAGCCGGGCGCCCCTGGCCACGGTGATCCTGGTGGCCATGGTCGGGGTCAACGTGATCGGCCTGGTGTCGGTGCTGGAGGCCGCCTTCCTGGCCGCCGGCCTGCTGCTGGTCACCCGCTGCGTCACCGTCAACCGGGCGCGCATGAACGTCAGTGTCAATCTGCCCGTGTTGGTGGTGATTGGCGCCGCCTTCGCCCTGGGCGCCGCCCTGGAGCGGAGCGGCACCGCCGCCTGGCTGGTCGACGCCATGCTCGCCGACAGCATCCAGAGCCCCTGGCTGGCCCTGCTGCTGGTGTATCTGGTCACCGCCCTGTTCACCGAAGTGATCACCAACAACGCCGCCGCCGTGCTGGTGTTCCCCATCGCCACCGGCGTCGCCGAGCAGCTCGGCGTCAGCCCGCTGCCGTTCATCGTCGCCGTCATGTTCGCCGCCAGCGCCAGCTTCATGACCCCGCTGGGCTACCAGACCAATCTGATGGTCATGGGCCCCGGTGGCTACCGCTTCACCGATTACCTTAAGATCGGCGTACCCATGAGCCTGGTCGCCCTCGCCGTGACCACCTCGCTGATCCCCCTGATCTGGCCGTTTTAGCGCCCTGCGGGCGCGATACAGGATTCAGGATGCAGGATTCAGGAGACAACAGCCGGTATACTGAGCGGCCAATTTATGAGGAGACGCAAGGATGCGCTTCGAGGAACTGGACGTATGGAAGCGGTCGGCACGCCTTAGTGCCGAACTATACAAATACTTCGTGGGCTTTCGGGATTACGGCTTTCGAGATCAGATAACCCGCTCGGGGCTGTCGATTCCTTCGAACATCGCTGAAGGCCACGAACGGGCATCGCCCAGAGAAAAGCTGAACTTCCTGAATTACGCCAAAGGCTCTGCCGGCGAGCTCCGGGCACAGGTCTTGGTCGGCATTCAGGCCGGGTACATAGACCCGGAGACTGGAATCTATTGGAAGCGAGAAGCAGAAGGCATAGCCAGAATGCTCCATGCCATGATTCAAGGCAGCCAACGCCACAGAGCGCCTCGGCGCCACCCCTGAATCCTGTATCCTGCATCCTGAATCGCAGCCGGAGGCTGCCAACCGAGCAATAGGAGACAACATGTCAGGCCCCTACGAACGCCGAGAAAACGAGTCCCAGGCCGAAGTCATCTGGCACCAGACCCACATCACCAAGGACGACCGCGCCAAGCAGAAGAACCAGATTCCCAAGTGCATCTGGCTCACCGGCCTGTCCGGCTCCGGCAAGTCCACCCTGGCCAACGCCCTGGAAGTGGCGCTCACCGAGCAGGGTAAGCACACCTACCTGCTGGACGGCGATAATGTGCGCCACGGCCTGAACAAGAACCTGGGCATGAGCGACGAAGACCGCACCGAGAACATCCGCCGGGTGTCCGAAGTGGCCAAGCTGATGGTCGACGCCGGCCTGGTGGTGATCACCGCCTTTATCAGCCCGTTCCGCGCCGACCGGGACGCCGCCCGCGCCCTGTTCGAGGACGGCGAGTTCGTGGAAGTGTTCGCCGACGCCCCCCTGGAAGAGTGCGAGAAGCGCGACCCCAAGGGCCTCTACAAGAAAGCCCGTGCCGGTGAGATCAAGGAATTCACCGGCATCGACAGCCCCTACGAAGCCCCCGCCAACGCGGAAGTGGTGATCAACACCGCCGAGCACGACATCGGCGAGTGCGTGCGCCAGCTGATCGAGAAAATCGGCGTCTGAGTCCGAGACCCCCACCGTTAGGAGCCCCATGAAAGGCGTCGTCTGCAGCAACCTCTATGCGATCACCGACGAGCGCGACCTGACCAGCAATACGCTGGCGGTTCGCGAGCTCGTCGACGGTGCCATCGCCGAGGGGCTGGAGGTCACGGCCGTGCTGCGCTTCCTGCCGCTGATCGTTAAAGGCGGACCCTACTGGCCCAGAAAGCGTGTTCTGAACGGCTTGCCGGTGTACGACGTGCCGACTATCGGTTTCCGGTTTGTCTATTCCGCGCTGCTGACCCGGCTGGTGCTGTTCCTGATGGGCTTTCGCGGGCGCTTCGACTTCGCCATCTGCCATCAGAGCTTTAATTTTATAGCCGCGAAGCGGGTGCTTGGTCGCAGGCTGGCGAAGAAGTACTTTGTCGTCCACGGCTCCGACCTGGGCAAGCCGCAGCTACGTCAGTGCCTGGATGCGGCGGACAAGACGTTCGTCCGCTCCCACGCGCTCGCTCGCCAACTGAAAGACAACTACGATGTCGCGCCGTCCGGGGTTCTCTACTCGGGCATCGACTCGGCGGAGATCGTCGATCTGCAGAGCAAGGATATTTCCCTCGAAGGGGGCCTGGTGATTACCATGGCCTCCTTAATGATACCGAGAAAGAACGTTCAGCCTTGTCTGCGTGCCTTTAGGGCTCTGGTCGACCAGGGTGTCCGTTTGACGGTCCATCTTTACGGAGACGGCCCGCTTAGCGCTGCCATCACCCGTGACATTGAGCAGCTCGGACTAACCAGGGTAGTGCGCCAATACGGCTTCACGCCACGAGCGGAGGTGCTGAATGCCATGCGTGCCTCGCATCTATTTTTGATGCCCAGCGTCCAGGAAACATTTGGGCTGGTCTATCTGGAAGCGATGGCGTCGGGCTGCGTGGTGATTGGCCACCAGGGCTGGGGTATTGATGGCGTGGTCGAAGAAGGTGTAAACGGTTATCTGGTCGCGGCGCCCACGGAGGCGGAAATTGAATCCAAGATCCAGATCTACCTGTCCGCACAGGACAGGGAGGCGCTGCACCGTGAGTCTGTTAAAGTCGCTAACGCTAATACCCGGGACAGCGCCGTAAAAAACTACCGTATGTTACTAGGGCCGAGTTGACCAGATCCCGGTAGTGTCGGTTGCCGCGCGAAGGAAACGTGTTCTGCAAGGAGACCTAGATTGAAAATCACTGTATTCGGCACCGGCTATGTGGGCCTGGTCACCGGGGCCTGTCTGGCGGACGCAGGCCATGATGTGCTGTGTGTCGATGTGGACCCGGCCAAGGTGGAAGCCCTGGAGCGTGGGGTTGTTCCGATCTTTGAGCCGGGGCTGGAGGCCTTGGTGGCGCGGAACCGCGAAGAAGGGCGGCTTGGCTTCACGACCGATGCCGCACAGGGCGTTGCCTTTGGAGCGATGCAGTTTATCGCCGTCGGTACGCCGCCGGACGAAGACGGCTCCGCCGACATGCAATACGTGCTGGCGGTGGCCGCCACCATAGGCCGCCATATGGACGACTATAAGCTGGTAGTGAACAAATCCACCGTCCCGGTGGGCACCGCTGACCGGGTTCGCGCGACCATCAACGCCGAGCTGTCCGGCAGGGGCGTGGAGCTCGACTTCGACGTCTGCTCTAATCCGGAATTCCTCAAGGAAGGCGCCGCCATTGAGGATTTCACGCGCGGTGCGCGCATTGTGGTCGGCACGGATTCGGATAAGGTCCGTGAGCTGATGCGCGAGTGCTACGGCCCTTACAACTGGAACCACGACAAGCTGATCTTTATGGACGTGCGCTCCGCGGAGCTCACCAAGTATGCCGCCAACGCCATGCTGGCCACCAAGATCAGCTTTATGAACGAGATGGCCAATCTGGCCGAGCGTCTTGGCGCGGATATCGAGAACGTGCGCCTGGGCATCGGTTCCGATCCGCGCATCGGCTACCACTTCATTTATCCCGGATGCGGCTATGGCGGCTCCTGTTTTCCCAAGGACGTGCGCGCACTGGAGCGCATCGCCCATGAAGTGGGCTATGAAGCGCGCATGCTGAGCGCCGTGGAAGCGGTCAACGATCATCAGAAGTCCACGCTCTTCAACAAGCTGAGCAATGCCTTTGACGGTGACCTGAACGGTAAGACCATCGCGGTTTGGGGTCTGGCCTTCAAACCCAATACTGACGATATGCGCGAAGCGCCCAGCCGCACGTTGATGGAAGCGGTATGGGCCGCTGGAGGCCGTATTCAGGCCTACGACCCGGAGGCGCGCGACGAGTGTCGCCGCCTCTACGGCGACCGTAACGACCTGACCCTGGCGGAGCATCGCATGGACGCGCTGGACGGTGCCGACGCCCTGGTAATCTGTACCGAATGGAAGGAGTTCCGAGTCGCGGACTTCAAGGCAATACGTGACGCCCTGCGCACCCCCGTAATGGTGGACGGCCGTAATATCTATGAGCCGGACTCCGTACGTGCCGCCGGTCTGCTTTATTTTGGTGTCGGCCGGGGCGACAGCGTTCTGACGGAGAGATCTGGTGCTGCTGGTTAGTCTCACCACCACTGCCCAACGGTTATCGCTGTGCAGAATGGCCCTGATGTCCATTGCCACACAGACGTGTCTGCCCGACAAAATTATCGTCTGGGTGTCCGATCAGCCCTACCTGCGCGATACCGGCATCGCTGACCCCGCGGTTCTCGAGACGATTACCGGAGATCTTGGAGCCCTGGCCGACCGTGTGGAATTCCGCTGGACGGAAAACCAGGGTCCGTACAGGAAATTGATGCCGCTGCTGAGAGTCTGTGAGGATGAGGATCTGATCGTCACCGCCGATGACGATATTTTTTATGGTCGAGAGTGGCTGGCGACTCTCGTGGCAGGGTTCGATAGCGACAAACGGCAGGTGCCCGCCCTCCGTGTCCGGGCCGTCCGCCACGGCCCGACGGGCAAACCACGAACCTACCTGTCCTGGCCGATAATCAAGGAACCGGGGGTGCGGCAACGGGATCTGATCATTACCTTCGGCGGCGGTGCGGTACTAAAAAAAGACTTCTTCGCGTCCGGGGATTTGGATAATCAGGATTATATGCGGGTGGCGCCCACCGCTGATGACCTGTGGTATTCACGTCTGCTTTTAAACAACGGCGTATCGGTGCGCTGTTTGCCCGGCGGGCTGGACGAGCTCGGGTTCGTCCTCCATGGCGAGGGTCTGAGAAACGACAATCTCCCGCGGGTGCGCAATTTTATCCACTTATGGAAATGGCGGCTTATCGATAAGCCGAGGGAGTATCTCGGATATCCGGTCTGTGAGAACGACTGGGTCTACCGTCGCATCCAGGCCTATTTCAATGACAAACCCGCCGGCGTGAAGGGCTAAGCAATGAAAGTGGTACTGACATACGGGACGTTCGATATCTTCCACGTTGGCCATGTACGGCTGCTGCGGCGCTTAAAGGCGCTGGGTGACCGTTTGATCGTGGGCCTCTCGACGGACGAGTTCAATGCCCTGAAGGGCAAGAGCGCTTTAATGCGCTTTGAGGACCGCCGCGAGGTGCTTGAGGCCGTGGACGCGGTGGATCTGGTGATACCCGAGTCGTCCTGGGACCAGAAAATCGACGACGTGCGCGAGCACAACGTTGATATCTTCGGTATCGGTGACGATTGGGAGGGAAAATTCGACTTCCTTAAGCCGCATTGCGAGGTCGTGTACCTGAGCCGTACCCATGGCATTTCATCGTCTTCGATAAAAGCACTGACATCGGGGCTCTCCATCGAAAATATCCAGCAGATGCGCGATTCGGTCGAGGTCTTGAGAAACGTACTGAAAACGTTCGGCGATTAAGCCATGAAGAAGCTGTTGTTCGTCATTTTGGCATGGACGTTGGGGGTGCTCGGCATGTTGATTCCGCGCAAACCCGGCCTCGTTGTCTTCTCGCAAGCAAGAAACCGCTACTCGGGCAACTCGCGCGCTCTGTTCGAGTGGATGGCGCGGAACGATCATCAAGCGTACTGGTTATACGCTCGCGGCTTTACGCCGGTGGAGTTGCCGGAGGCTTCGTCGCGTTTCGTCGCAAGGGCCGGCCTGGCCGGATTCCTGCTTTGCGCCCGTGCCGAGTTCGCGATCATCTCCCACGGCGGTTCCGATTTCGGTATATTCTGGCCGCTCGCGAAACGCGCCAGGGTGATCATGCTTTGGCACGCGATAGGTATTAAGCGTGCCGGCATTACCGATCATAAGGCGACTCCGGCCGGCTGCCGCGAGCGGCTGCGTGAGACGCGTTTCTACTCCATGTGCATCGCCAGCTCCGACATCGATTGCTACAACACCGCCGCGTTTCAGGGCGTGGATGTTCGCCGTGTTTCCGTCACCGGCCTGCCGCGCGCCGATGTTTACCTTCACAACCGTGAGAGCGGGATCACGCACGCGGATCGCTTTAAGGTGCTCTATGCACCTACGTTTCGGGATTACGATCTCGACAGGCCGCTATTCTTCCCGTTCGACGACCTGGATGACGCCGCACTGCGTGGTTTCTTCGCTGAGCAGCCGGATATGGAAATCCACCTAAGACCTCATCCTAACGACACGGATTCCAACATCCAGGCGGAGCAGCTCGCGGCCGGATTCCCCGATAACATTAAGCTGCTCACGGAAAAAATAGTAGGCGATGTCGATTCGGTACTCCACCAGTACGAAGCCATCGTCACCGATTACTCGTCGATCTATATGGAACCGTTGCTGGCTGACGTACCCCCGATTTTCGTCAACTTCGATCTGCGGGAGTATTTGAGCACTCGGGGCATGGCCTACGACTACGATCTCGTGACACCCGGCCCCAAGGTCGGCTCGACGACAGAGATGCTGAAAGCGTTAAGCGACGCCCGGCGGGGCGCGCCCGGCTGGGCTGAGCACCGTGAGAAGGTGAGGAAGATGTTTTTCACCCACCGAGACGCCAACGCCTGCTCACGGGTATTCGACGCTATGAAAACCCTATGAAGGGGCCCGGGCTCGGTTTGAAGAAGCTTACCGGCAATATTGCCGCGACTTTGGCGCGGCAATTGGGCGCCGGGGTGCTTCAGTTGCTGACTCTGGCGTTGATCGCCCGGGTGTTCGGCCCGCAAGGCAACGGTGCCTACGCAGTCGCCCTGTTACTGCCCACCACCTTGGCATCGCTGTTGAACCTGGGTATCGGTTCGGCGAACATCTACTATCTCGGCGCCGCGCGCGTCGGGGCCGCGGCGGCGCTACGAACCACGTTCAAGCTGTACGCTGTCATCGCGCTGCTCGGCCTCGCAGTGGGAGCCACGGTGGTGCTGCATTTGGCTGAACGGTGGTTCCAGGGCGTACCCGAGGAGCTGTTATGGGTCGCGTTGGCGGTATTCCCGATCTCCCTTTTGTTGGCGTTGATTTCCAGCGTTTTTCAGGGTCTTCAGCAGTTCAAACGATTTAATTTGATTTTGCTGCTGCAGCCGTCACTGACCCTGAGTATCGTGATACTGCTCCTTCTCTGGGGCGTCGACGCCATTGAGTGGATGCTGGCCGCCTATCTCGCCGCTGCCCTGGTGACACTTATCGTGGCCCTCTTTACCGTCAGAGGTTATTGGGTCAAAGGTGAGGGGCCCGCGTTTCCGCACTATGGGCGGGCCCTGTTGACCTACGGTTACAAAGCCCACCTCAGCAACATACTGGCGTTCGTCAACTATCGCGCGGATATCTTTCTGGTGAACTTTTTCACCGGTCCGGCGGCCGCCGGAGTATATGTCATTGCCGTCCAACTCTCCGAGCGTCTGTGGCTGCTCTCCAGGGCGGCGAGCACGGTACTCCTCCCACGGTTGTCCCAGCTCTCCAGCGATGAAGCCAAGCGTAAGCAACTCACCCCGATCGTCACCCGGTGGGTGCTGTGGATTACCCTGGCAGCGTCGTTGTTGACGGCACTCGTCGGTTACCCGTTTATTCTGCTGGTTTTCGGCACGGATTTCGTTGCAGCCTACTGGCCCCTGGTGCTGTTGCTGCCCGGCATTGTGTTGGGGTCCGCTTCCCGCGTTCTTGCCAACGACATCGCCGCCCGCGGGCGACCCGAGTTGAATATGTACACCTCGATAGTGGTGGTGCTTATTAATGTGGCCGGCAACGTGGCACTCATCCCGGGTCACGGGATCCATGGGGCGGCCGTCGCCACCTCTTTGGCTTATGGCATCAATTTTGCGTTGCGTCTGGCGATGCACCGTTATTTTACCGGTACGCCGATATGGCGAAACATCCTGATAGGCCGGTCTGACCTGGCGATATTAAACTCGCTGCGGAAAAAGGGTGGTAAACAGTAATCCCTATTTGTGATGTTGATCACATAAACTATTTGCACTAGCATCACGAAGTGATAGTCCGGGGGGGAATGTAAAAAATCGCTACAAAAGGCAACCTGAGCACTACGGCAAGGCGGACGCCGCCCGGCTAACGTAGGCTCCGTCACGCGAACGTCACCTCCCCGCGCGAAGCTACTCGAATACGGACACTCGGCCTCAAAAGGGCTGGGCACGGGCAGAGCCCCGAAAAGGATAACGGTATGAGCGATTCAGGCTGGTACGTGGTTCAGTGCCGCGCCAACCAGAACTACAGGGCCCAGGAAAACCTGGAAAATCAGGGTTTTACCTGCTTTCAGCCCCAGCTCTGCCTGGAAAAAGTACGCGCCGGCCGGCGCGTGCAGCGCCAGGAACCCCTGTTCCCCGGCTACCTCTTTATTCAACTGTCCGAGCAGGGCAGTGGCTGGCACACCATCCGCTCCACCCGGGGCGTGACCAAACTGGTGGCCTTCGGCGACCGCCCGGCGGCGGTGCCGCCCTCCGTGATCGATGCCCTCAAGCTGCAAACCCAGGCCAGCGCCAATGACGACCGCCCCGCGCTGCGCCCGGGCGACCGCCTGCGCATCGAACACGGCCCCTTCGCGGACATGGAAGCGGTGTTCCACCGCTTCGACGGCCAGGAGCGTGCCATCGTGCTGCTCAGCATGCTCCACAAGCAGCACCGCCTCACCCTGGCCCTGAAAGACATAAGCACCTTGTAGGAGCGGGCCCAGCCCGCGAAAGGCCGGCAAAGCCGGCCGGCAGGATCCCAGAGACCTGCCAGTTAGTGACAAACCGGCAACCATCCGTCCTCAGGGAACCGACGGCAAACCCTGCGGCGGTAGCGTGCCCGGACGATACTTTACAGCCGGATGACTCAAGTGTACATTTATACCCCTAAGAGATAGGGTGAACGTACACTAATGACTCGAAACGATCTGCAAGAGGCGCTCAGTAAGTGGGACAAACAGGGCCGTTATGTGTTTTCTCATCACGAGTTGCGCCGCTTGTTTCCCGATGACTCGGCCAAGGCTTTCGAAAAAAGCCTGGCGCGGATGATCCACCATGGCCTGCTGGAGCGTGGGTCACGGGGGGTTTATGTGAACCCCCATGCGGCCAGCTACGATGGCTACACCGTCGAACACATCGCCAAGGCGCTGCGCCCGGGGGAGTACAACTACGTCAGTTTGGAATCGGCCCTCAGTGAATACGGCGTCATCTCACAGATCCTTATCGATCGGCTCACGGTCATGAGCACCGGTCGAAAAGGCACCTATCGAACACGCTATGGCACCATTGAATTCACCCATACCAAGCGCAGGCTCGAAGAGGTGCTAAAAAGCATGCGGGCAGCGCCTGGCCGGCCGCTCCGGGTGGCGACACTGGAAGCCGCACGGCGTGACCTAAGGCGCGCTGGCCGCAACCTGCACTTGATGAATGAGGGAGACAGTGCCAGTGGCCGACACGGACTTTAATGCCCTGGTGACACGGGCCATGGCTGTCCCCGGCCGGACCAACATGCGTCCGGTGGTGGAAAAGGAATTACTGCACTACGACATTTTGTTCGCTTTGGATCGGGAAAACCTGCTGGATAAGTTGACCTTCCAGGGCGGAACCAGCCTGCGCCTTTGCTATGGCGCACCGCGGTTCTCCGAGGACCTGGATTTCGTCGCCGGCACCCGCTTCCAGAGCGATGACCTGGTGGCGATCAAGGAGTGCCTGGAACGTTATCTGGGTAGCCGTTATGGGCTTGCCGTGCGTGTCAAAGAGCCCTCGGAACGGACCGGACCGGACAATGAAGGCTCCGGCATCCAAGTGGAACGTTGGAAAGTCAGTATTCAAACGGCGCCGGAGCGACCAGACCTGCCGCACCAGAAAATCCGGCTTGAAGTGGTCAACGTTCCGGCCCACACCCGTGAGTTGCTGCCTTTACGCCACAACTATGATTTTCTGCCGGACGGCTACGATCAGACCCTGGTCCGGGCGGAGACCTTGAGTGAAGTGATGGCGGACAAGCTGATTGCCTACCCGGTCGCGTCCCACCCACGCTATCGTGATATTTGGGATCTGCAGTGGTTAGCGCAGCAGAACGCCCGGTTGGAGGCCGATTTGCTAATCGCGAAAATCGCTGATTATGGCCTGAAGGATTACCCTCAGCAGCTCGACCGAGCGATCCAAAGGGTTGCAGAACAGGTCCACAGCAAGGAATTCGAGGACACCATGCGCCGCTTTCTGCCGGAGGATACGTTGGACCGCACTCTGCGAAGAGACGGGTTTCTCGATTACCTGGGCGGCGCGGTTAAAGGGCTACTGGAGAGCGCCCAAGACGCCCTGCGAGCCGAAGGCGATGCGGCGCCCTCCTACAGAATGTGATCACCTGACACCGCCCTAAAAGACATAAGCACACTGTAAACGGCTGCGAGCGGGCCTTGTGGGAGCAGGCCTTGTGGGAGCGGGCCCAGCCCGCGAAAGGCCGGCAAAGCCGGCCGGCAGGATCCCAGAAACCTGCCCAAAAGAGAGAAGGCACCTACCCGTCCTCAGGGAACCGACGGCAAACCCTGCGGCGGTAGCGTGCCCAAAACAAGGACTTACAGGGTCATGGACGACACAAAGACAATAATAAAACACCACGGCACCGCCACCGGCGTCACCGGCTCTTGCCACGAACTGGTGCTGGATGACCACGCCAGCCTGCTGATCGACTGCGGCCTGTTCCAGGGTGATGACCGGGGCGCGGACGGCGCCGGCGCGGACAACCTGGATATCCGCTTCGATATCGGCGCTGTCGAGGGGTTAGTGATAACCCATGTGCATTTGGATCACGTGGGTCGGATCCCCTGGCTACTGGCCGCGGGCTTTGACGGCCCGATCTATTGCAGCGAGCCCAGTGCCGAGCTGCTGCCGATCGTTCTGGAAGACGCCTTTAAGCTGGCCATCAGCCGTCAGCCCGAGGCGATAAGCTGATCCCCGCGTTCAGCATCGGCCGCACCCAGGAACTGCTCTATGAGCTGGAAGACCTGATTCATGAGAATCAGGGCAAGGAGGCCGCCGGCGGGCTCCACTGGAACGACCTGCCGGTGATCCTGGATTCGCCGCTGGCCGGCCGCTACACGCGGGCCTACCGGGCGCTGCGTGAACACTGGGATGACGAAGCCCTGGCGCGCGTACGCGAGGGCCGCGTCCCGCTCGCCTTCGAGCAGTTGTTCACCGTGGACGACCACGACGCGCATCAGCGCATGATCGCCCACCTGGCCGGCACAGGCCGCCCAGCGGTGGTGATCGCCGCCAGCGGCATGTGCGCCGGCGGGCGCATCGTCAATTACCTGAAGGCGATGCTCGGCGATCCGCGCCACAACGTCTTGTTCGTCGGCTACCAGGCCGCCGGCACCCCTGGCCGTGAACTGCAATCGCAAGGGCAGGCAAGACGGCGCCCAAAAAGGCAAAATCCTCACATCCCCGTAGGCCCGTACTAGTAAGGTAGATAAAAGAATGAGTCACCCCTCACTGGAAGACGTCAAGCTGGCCGTGATCGGCTTGGGCTATGTGGGCCTGCCTTTGGCTGCCGAGTTCGAAAAACACCGCCCGGTGGTGGGCTTCGACGTCAATCACGACCGTATTCGCGCTCTTCGGGACGGCCACGACCACACCCGGGAGCTCAGCGACGCGGAGCTGGCCGCCTCGGAGGGCCTGGCGTTCAGCGACGATCCGGCGTCCCTGGACGGCTGTAACGTTTACATCGTCACCGTGCCCACCCCCATCGACGAGCACCGCCAGCCCGACCTGACGCCGCTGATCAGGGCGTCCGAGACCATCGGCAAGACCCTCAAGCCCGGCAATATCGTGATTTACGAGTCCACGGTGTTCCCCGGCGCCACCGAAGAGCACTGCGTGCCGGTGCTGGAGCGCGTCTCCGGCCTCACCTTCAACCAGGACTTCTACGCCGGCTACAGCCCGGAGCGCATCAACCCGGGCGATAAGCTCCACCGCGTCACCGATATCATGAAGGTCACCGCCGGCTCCACCCCGGAAGTGGCGGACACCGTGGACCTTCTCTACGCCTCGGTGATCACCGCCGGCACCCACCGGGCCTCCAGCATCAAGGTGGCGGAAGCCGCCAAGGTGATCGAAAACACCCAGCGAGACCTGAATATCGCCCTGGTCAACGAACTGGCGATGATCTTCAAGCGCATGAACATCGATACCCAGGAAGTACTGGAAGCCGCTGGTACCAAATGGAACTTCCTGCCGTTCCGGCCTGGCCTGGTGGGCGGCCACTGCATCGGCGTGGACCCCTACTACCTGACCCACAAGGCCCAGGCGGTGGGGTACCACCCGGAAGTGATCCTCTCCGGGCGGCGCATCAACGACGGCATGGGCCGTTTCGTGGCCAGCGAGCTCGTTAAAGCCATGCTGGACCGCTGCATCCAGGTCAACGGCGCCCATGTGCTGGTAATGGGCCTGACCTTCAAGGAAAACTGCCCGGACCTGCGCAATACCCGGGTGATCGACGTGATCCGGGAGCTTCAGGACTACAACGTCACTGTCGACGTCTACGACCCCTGGATCAACCCGGACGAGGCCTACCGGGAATACGGCATCCAGCCCATCGAAAAACCGATGGTGGCCAGCTACGATGGCATCGTCCTGGCCGTAGCCCACAACGAATTCAAGGCGATGCCCGCCAGCGAATTCCGCCAGCTGGGCCGCGACCCGCACGTCCTCTACGACCTGAAGTACGTGCTACCCAAAGAAGCCGTCGACCTCCGCCTGTAGGGGTATGGACTACCTCTCTGTGTGGGAGCGAACTTGTGGGTACGGGCCCTTGTGGGAGCGGGCCCAGCCCGCGAATCGAGCAGCTACGACTAACACTGGAAGAAAATGACCCGCTACGAAGAAGTAAAAGCCGACCTCCAAGCCAACCCCAAAACCTGGCTAATAACCGGCGTAGCCGGTTTCATCGGCTCCAATCTGCTGGAAACCCTGCTCAAACTGGACCAAACCGTAGTGGGCCTGGATAATTTCGCTACCGGCCACCAACACAACTTGGATGAGGTCCAAACTCTGGTCACCGAAGAGCAGTGGGCCCGATTCCGCTTCATGGAAGGTGACATCCGCAACCTTGACGACTGCCGCGAAGCCGTAAAGGGGACAGATTACGTCCTCCACCAGGCCGCCCTGGGCTCCGTGCCGCGCTCCATCGAAGACCCAATAGCCACCAACCAGGCCAACATCGACGGCTTCCTGAACATGCTGGTGGCCTCCAAAGACGAGCAAGTTAGCAGCTTCACGTACGCCGCCTCCAGCTCCACCTACGGCGACCACCCGGATTTGCCCAAGGTTGAAGACAAGATCGGCAATCCGCTATCACCCTATGCGGTAACCAAGTACGTGAATGAGCTTTACGCCAGCGTCTTTGCACGAACCTACGGCTTCAAAACAATTGGCCTACGCTATTTCAACGTCTTCGGGCCGCGCCAGGATCCAAATGGCGCCTACGCGGCGGTGATTCCCAAGTGGAGCGCCGCAATGATCCAGGGCGACACCGTAATCATCAACGGCGACGGCGAAACCAGCCGGGACTTCTGCTTTATCGACAATGCGGTACAAGTGAATCTTTTAGCGGCGACCGCCGCCGATGAAAACAAGGATCAGGTCTATAACGTCGCCTGCAACGCCCGTACCAGTCTCAACGAGCTGTTCGACCGCATCGCCGCGGAGCTGGCCAAGCTTGACGTCAACTACGCCGAGGCACCCGATCATAGGGATTTCCGTCCCGGTGACGTGCGTCACTCCCAGGCGGACATCGACAAGGCCGGCTGCGGATTGGGCTACAATCCCACACACAGTGTGGCCGAGGGCCTGGCGGTGGCGATGCCCTGGTACCGTAACCAACTGCAGTAGTTTCTACCCCTTTCCGCGAACCTGATAACTGCGAGAGCAATCACATGTTTCTCAGAGCCTTACGCCTGAAAGGGCTACTCAGCTTTGGCACGGCGGCAGAAACCGTACAGTTTGGTAATCTCAACATATTGATAGGCCCGAATGGTTCGGGGAAGTCCAACTTTATGGAAGCCATAGATCTTCTTCGCTCTGCACCCTCGGATTTCAACACGGTGCTTAGTGATGGAGGCGGTGTGCGGGATTGGTTATGGAAAGGTAACTGGCAGAATAAGCGGCCCATAGCTGAGTTGGACGCCGTTATCGAAAACCCCAGTGGCCCTCAGTCGTTACGGTACTGCCTGGAATTCCGGGAAGAGTACCAACGTTTCACCATTCAGGATGAGCGCGTTGAAAACGAAAATCCTGTAGAAGGCCATGAGAAGCCCTATTTCTACTACCACTTCAATAAGGGCAGGCCAACACTGAACGTTAAGGGGGATAACAGAGAGCTGCGACAGGAAGATATCGAATTCAATCGCTCCATTCTCGCCCAGCGTAAAGACCCGGACCAATATCCCGAAATCACCTATCTCGGCAAAGCTCTGGGCAAAGTAGCGCTTTACCGGGAATGGAGCTTTGGCCGCTTCACCAAACCCCGAATTCCGCAAAAGGCCGATCTGCCAAACGAACACCTTCTACCGGACGCCAGCAATCTCGGGCTAGTGCTCAACCGCCTCAGGCGAGAGCCCGAAGCAAAAAGAAAGCTGTTGGATGCCCTCAGTAACCTTTATGAAGGCATAGACGATTTCGACGTACAAATTGAAGGTGGCACTGTCCAGGTCTTTTTCCAGGAAGGCCGAAACATGATCCCGGCCACGCGCTTGTCAGATGGAACTCTGCGGTACTTGTGCCTGCTGGCCATACTGTGCCATCCGCAGCCGCAGCCATTGATTTGCCTGGAAGAGCCGGAGCTGGGCCTGCACCCGGATATATTGCCAGTTATTGCGGACCTGCTGGTTGAGGCCTCTGAGCGAACACAGCTCATCGTCACTACGCACTCCGATGTGTTGGTAGATGCCATGACAAACCAGCCAGAGAGCATTCTGATCTGTGAAAGAGATCCAGAACACGGTACCAGAATTAACCGGCTAAATAGGGAAGAATTGCAGCCCTGGTTAGAGAACTATCGCCTGGGACAATTATGGACAAGCGGCGAGCTGGGAGGCACACGTTGGTAACCATTTACATTGAAGGTGGTGGAGATGCACCACAACTGAAGGCCCGTTGCCGAAAAGCGTTTAACAAATTCATACAGGGCCTGGGCTTCAAAGGCTCAATGCCAAAGTTGGTGGCTTGTGGTAGCCGAAGAAATGCCTACGAGCAGTTCTGTACAGCTTTAAAACAGGGGAAGAATGTTTTTTTACTGGTGGACAGCGAGGCTCCTGTTAAAAAAGACCATGAATTTGACCCATGGCGACATCTGCAACAACGTGAAGGCGATGGCTGGACAGCACCCCCGAACGCAACGGCTGCCGACTGCCACCTGATGGTCGAATGCATGGAAAACTGGTTCCTGGCCGATATTCCCGCCTTGAAGCGCTATTACGGCTCGGGATTCAAGGAAAACAAGTTGCCCAACACCAGCAAAGGCATCGAGAAGGTAATAAAAAGCTCGGTTTACACAGGCCTTAAAGAAGCCACCAAAACCACCCGTAAAGGCAGCTATACCAAAGGCGACCACTCCTTCTCCATGCTCGAACAAATCGACCCAAATAAAGTCACGGAAGCCAGCAAGTGGGCAAAGCAATTCAAAGACTGTCTCGCGCTAGAAATGCGCCTATAAGTTTTCCCTGATCTTCCGTGGTTTCCGTCGCAAAAAAGTCTCTAGTCTTTAAGGAGTTCCAATTGAAAGGCATCATCCTGGCCGGCGGCTCCGGCACCCGCCTTTACCCGATTACCCGGGGTATCTCCAAACAGTTCCTCCCGGTGTACGACAAACCCCTGATCTACTCCCCGTTCTCCGTACTCATGCTGGCGGGCATCCGGGGTCTTCGCACCTTCCTGCATTTCGCCATGATAGAAGGCAGCGACAACCGCCGGGCCACAGGCGGTGTCATCCTGAAATCTTCCATCTTACCCCAACCCAACCAGCGCACGGATTAAATGCTAACTCAACTCAAAGAACTCTACTCCCTCCTGACCGACGAGCAGCGCAAAAAGCTCCTCCGCCTCCAGGGCCTCGTAGTCCTGATGGCCTTCGCAGAGCTTGGCAGCGTACTCTCCATCGGCCCTTTCATGGCATTGATGGGAGACATGAGCCAGCTTCAGGGTGACGGCATTGTCGCAGAGGTATACCGCCTCAGCGGTCTTGAGGACCCCCGTACCTTCCTGTTCTGGACCGGCGTAGGCGTATTGGTCGCTCTGACCCTGGCAGCGATTATTTCCATGTTCACCATCTGGCGTCTCTCCATGTACGGCGCACGCGTTGGTGCGGAATTGAGCAGCCGGCTTTACAGGCACTACATGCACCAACCCTGGCTTTTTCATGCCAGTGGCAGCAGCAGCCAGCTCACCAACCAGATTGCGCAGGAATGCACGCGGATAACCAACGGGATCATTAATCCGTTCATGCAGATGAACGCCCGTATTGTGATGGCTGCATTGATGGCGGTCGCAATTTTTGTGTTCAATCCGGCCGTTGCCATAACCGGATTGGTGATATTCGCATCGGCTTACATGGCTATGTACCGAATTGTTCGGCAACGGCTAATCAGAAACGGCGGCACCATCACGGAAGCCCAACGGCTCCGCTTCAAGCTGATGGGCGAAGGCTTCGGCGGCATCAAGGATGCCTTGTTACTCGGTCGCCAGCAGGTATTTACCGACAGGTTCGATAAAGCCAGTGCACGTTTTGCAGATGCTCAGGGTAAGACCCAGGTCATGAGCCAGGTACCCCGCTTCATCATGGAGCTGGTGGCTTTTGGCAGCGTGATTTTCCTGATTTTGTACCTGCTGGCGGCTCACGATGGCAATCTGGGCACCATATTGCCATTACTCTCAGTCTATGCTCTGGCAGGTTTCAAGTTACTGCCGGCCTTTCAGCAGATATACACCAGCATTTCCGGAATCCGGGGTAATCTGATTGCCTTCGAAGGGCTTCGCGATGACCTCCGGGCAAGCGCAACAGCATCATTTCAGCCCGCCCTTAAAGAAAACGGCGGGGAACACTTAACCCCCCGCAAGTCAATCGAGCTTAAAAACATACAGTTCACCTACCCCGGCAAAGCAGAGCCTGCGCTCCGGGATTTGACAATGACCATAGGCGTTAACCAAGTCATCGGCCTTGTGGGTGCCTCAGGCTCCGGGAAGTCCACATCAATTGATATCCTGCTGGGCCTGATTCAGCCGGAAAAGGGCGAGTTGCTGATTGACGGTGAACCGATCACCAAACAGCAGTTACGGGCCTGGCAGAATTCTTTGGGATTCGTACCGCAATCCATCTTCCTGGCCGACAGCAGCATTCGCGAGAACATAGCCTTTGGCTTGCCGCCCGAGCTGGTCGATGAAAAAAAGGTGCAGCGAGCAGCCACCATGGCGCATCTGGACGAGCTGTTGGCAGAACTGCCGGACGGCCTGAACACCAGAGTCGGGGAGCGAGGCGTTCAGCTCTCAGGGGGCCAGCGCCAGCGTATTGGCATTGCCCGCGCCCTCTACCACGATGCAGATGTTCTTATTCTGGACGAGGCCACCAGTGCACTGGATGGCATTACGGAAAAACTTATCATGGACGCCATCCATGATTTTTCCGGTAAGAAAACCATTATTATGATTGCCCACAGGTTAACTACCGTTAAACAGTGCGATGTCATTTTTATGATGTCTCAGGGTGAAGTTGTTGACTCCGGCACTTTTGACGAATTGGCTGCTCGTAGTCAGGTATTCCAGCGAATGGCGAACCATATTTAAGTATTCAAAGGTGATTCGTGAAATGAATTTATTGTGTTCGGCTGCATTAGACAATTTTTGGCTAAGTGTTCTAGAGGAAATTGAAGAAAAGCGTAGAATAAAACCTGTTTATTGGGTTGGTTCGGCTCTTTCACCTGAAAAACCCGATAACTGTTATGTCCACGATGTGTGGGAAGCTTTTGCGCTAGAGGGGTGTGTTTCTGGGTGGGAAAATGAAGCGGATCATTTTGATATTTCTCAGATTAGTCGTACTGAATATTATAATTATTTAAAGATTCTAGATCGCGTCGATGCTGATGGCAGGTTTTCGTTCTCTGAGAGGGATGACCTATTTAAGCGTCAATTAAATTATTGGTTTTATGTGCTTAATAATTTTGAGGTAGACGTAGTTTTATTTTCCAATGCTCCCCATATGCCATATGATTACCCATTATATCTTTGTGCGAAAATCATGGGGCTAAGAGTATTGATGTTTAATGTGTCTTCCCTTCGCGGTTGGCACTATTTGACAGAGGAGGTTGGAGGAAGCGCACTGACTGCGCGTGACAATCATTTCGATAATAATGAGGTTGGTGAGCTTCATGCAACCTCAATTGAAAAATATTTGTTGTCGAAGCACCAGCAGCCTTGGTATATGAAGTCCCAGTCTGATAAACAAAAATCTTTCCGTATTAAGATATCGACTGTTCCATATATTGCTTTTTTATATCTGCTCCTTGGAAGTCTTAAGAGGTGGTTTTCTGGGCAAGACACGGCTATGTCTAGCTTCTTTTGGAAGGGTAAGTTCGGATCCTTCAAGTTCTACGATGGTGTGTACGTTAAGAAGGCTGTTAACATCTTTTATTTATATAAGATGAAAGTGAAGGCGGAAAGGAAAAAAAAGAAGTTGAAAAAAGAGTATGATAAATACTCGACACCCTTTGATCCTTCCAGTATCGGGCGTTATGTTTATTTTCCCATGCACTATCAACCGGAATTGACGACCACTCCATTAGGAAACGAAGCCTCTGATCAGTTTTATGTAATAAGAGCGTTGAGTCGGTCTTTGCCGAAAGGTTACAAATTAGTGGTTAAGGAGCATCCGTCTCAATTTTCTCGGGTACTTTTTGGTGAGCAAGGTCGGCACCTTGGCTGTTGGGAGTTAGTGTCACGCTTGAATAATGTTATTCTAGCAGATCTCTCTGTACCCTCGATATCTCTTATTCAGGATGCTAGCGCTGTAGTTACCATCACAGGTACCGCAGGATGGGAGGCGATGGTCAATGGAAAGCCTTGCTTGCACTTTGGTGGGGCTTGGTACCAAGATTTCCCTCAAAGTACAAGGGTGAACTTTTCAGACATCAAATCCAAATTGATTGCTGCGCTGGATAGAGAATCGTGCAATAGAATAGTTATAAATGATGTAATAGAACATTTTGGTAAAAAGGCTATTAGAACAGATATTCATGGTGTGCTAGGAGGGAGCCCGCCTAGAAACTCATCCGTGACTGCCGAGTATATCTTACGAACAATTTGATGAAAGTTTAAATTAATAGAAAGGACAATTAATCAATGCTAAAGCAGTCCACCATCCTAGTAACCGGCGGCACCGGCTCCTTCGGCCACAAATTCATACCGATGACGCTGGAAAAGTACAACCCAAAGAAAATTATCGTTTTTTCCCGGGATGAGATGAAACAGTGGGAAATGGCCAAGCTCTACCAGGGCGATGATCGCCTGCGCTTCTTCATCGGCGATGTGCGCGATAAAGAGCGCCTGTACCGGGCGCTGGATGGCGTGGATTACGTGGTCCACGCCGCTGCCACCAAGATTGTTCCAACCGCCGAGTACAACCCGTTCGAATGTGTGAAAACCAACATTCACGGTGCCATGAACCTGATCGATGCCGCCATCGACAAAGGTGTCAAAGGTGTAGTGGCTCTGTCCACCGATAAAGCCAGCAGCCCCATTAACCTGTACGGTGCCACCAAGCTGGCCTCAGACAAGCTCTTCGTAGCCGGCAACTCCTACTCTGGTGGTCACGAAACCAAATTCTCCGTGGTGCGCTACGGCAATGTGATGGGCTCCCGGGGTTCCGTGATTCCGTTCTTCATGTCCATCAAGGAAAAAGGCGTATTGCCGGTTACCGACCCGCGCATGACCCGCTTCATGATCAGCCTGGAGCAGGGCGTGGAACTGGTCTGGCACGCCTTTGAAGATATGGTGGGTGGCGAGATTTATGTGAAGAAGATCCCGTCCATGAAGATGACCGACCTGGCCCGCGTGGTTGCGCCGGAGGCCAGGCAGGAAGTGGTGGGCATTCGCCCGGGTGAGAAGCTCCACGAGCAGATGATCGGTGCGGAAGACTCCTACTTCACCTACGAGTACCCGGAGCACTTCAAGATCCTGCCCAGTATCAATAACTGGGGTACTTCCAGGAATCGAATCAAGGATGGCAAGAAAGTGCCGGAAGGCTTTGTTTACGCCAGTGACACCAATACCGAGTGGATGACGGACGACGAGCTCCAGGCCTGGATCGACCGCCACTACAGCGAAATCGGCAAGATCTGACCATGATTCCCTACGGCAGGCAGGATATCAGCCAGGCGGATATTGATGCAGTCCTTGAGGTGCTGCAGTCGGACTTTCTCACCCAGGGGCCCAGAGTGCCTGAGTTTGAGGCCAGGGTTGCGAGCCATGTGGGTGCCAGGCATGGGCTGGCGGTCAACAGTGCCACGTCGGCCTTACACATCGCCTGCCTTGCCCTGGGTTTGGGCGGGGGCGACTGGTTATGGACCACTCCCGTCACGTTTGTGGCCTCAGCCAACTGCGGATTGTATTGCGGCGCAAAAGTGGATTTTGTGGATATTGACCCACAAACCTACAACCTGTGCCCGAATAAGCTGGCGGAAAAGCTGGAGAAGGCCAGGCAGGAAGACCGCCTGCCGAAAGTGCTGGTCGCCGTTCACCTGTGTGGTCAGCCCTGCGACATGGAAGCGATCCACAAGCTGAGCCAGCGATACGGCTTCCGCATTATCGAAGACGCGTCCCACGCCATCGGTGGTAAGTACCGGGGTGAGTTCATCGGTAACGGCCGGTACAGCGACATTACCGTGTTCAGCTTCCACCCGGTAAAAATTGTCACCACCGCCGAAGGCGGCATGGCCCTGACCAACAGCGATGAGCTGGCCAGCCGGATGAACCTGCTGCGCAGCCATGGGGTCACCCGGGATCAGAACCTGATGACCCGCGAGCCCGATGGCCCCTGGTATTACCAGCAGGTGGATCTGGGTTTCAATTACCGGATGACGGAACTGCAGGCGGCGCTGGGCCTGAGCCAGATGGACCGGCTGGATACCTTCGTTGCACGACGCCACGAACTGGCTGAGCGCTATGACCGGCTATTGGCAGACCTGCCCGTAACCACGCCCCGGCAACACCCGGATGGATACTCCGGCCTGCATCTGTACGTGATTCGCCTGCAGCCGGACAATCTCACCAAAACCCACCGGCAGGTCTTTGAATCCCTGCGGGCGCAGGGCATTGGTGTCAACCTGCACTACATCCCGGTGCATACCCAGCCTTATTACCAGGCCATGGGATTTGCCGCCGAAGACTTCCCGGAGGCAATGGCCTATTACCATGAGGCGATCAGCCTGCCGATGTTTCAGGGGCTGACGGATGAGCAGCAGGATCAGGTGGTGTGCGCCCTGGGGGTCGCCCTGGATGTGGAGTCGTCCTGATGCAGCAGAGTCGTGTGGCCATCATCCCCGCCCGGGGCGGCAGCAAGCGCATCCCCCGCAAGAACGTCAAAGACTTCTGTGGCAAACCCATGATTGCCTGGTCCATTGAAGCGGCGAAAGCCAGTGGCTGTTTTGATCAGATCATCGTTTCTACAGATGACGACGAGATTGCCAGAGTCGCCAGGGCATGGGGGGCCTCGGTGCCGTTCACGCGCCCTGCAAAGTTATCGGATGATTTCACCGGAACCTTGCCGGTGATCCGCCACGCGGTGGAGTGGCTGAATCAGAACGAGACTCCGGTGGAGTATGCCTGTTGTCTCTACGCTACCGCTCCGTTTGTCGCGGCGGAAGATCTCAAGCAGGGCCTTCAGCTCATCAGGGACTCCGGCAGCAGCTATGCCTTTTCCGTAACCAGCTACGCGTTCCCGATTCAGCGGGCGATCCGGATTACCGTAAACGGCCGTGTGGCCATGTTCAACCCGGAGCATTTCCGGACCCGCTCACAAGACTTGGAAGAAGCCTGGCACGATGCCGGCCAATTCTACTGGGGCACGGCCAGGGCCTGGTGTGAAGAGCGCGCCATCTTCGGCGAGGATTCGGTACCCGTTAAGCTGCCTCGCCACCGGGTTCAGGACATTGATACCCCGGAAGACTGGGTCCGGGCCGAATGGTTGTTCCGGGCGATGCAGGCAGAAGGTGGTCTGCAGTGAAAGTGGCTTTTCGCACCGATGCCTCCGTGCAGATCGGCACCGGCCACGTGATGCGCTGTCTGACACTGGCTGATGAGCTTGCTCGCCAGGGCCACCAATGCCGGTTTGTTTGTCGTGAGCATGAAGGCCATCTGGGTGATCTGATTGCGAGCAAAGGCTACGGTTTAACCCTGTTGCCATCCCATAGCGACAGTGAGCTGGTCCTGAAAGATCGAGGCTCTGACAACTACGCCCTCTGGCTGGGGGTGCCCTGGCAAGAAGATGCCCGCCAGACGCTCGATGCCCTGAAAGCCTGGAAGCCGGACTGGCTGGTGATTGACCACTACGCGCTGGATGCAAAGTGGGAGCGCGCCCTCGCTGACGCTGCAGGCAAGATCATGGTGATCGACGATCTGGCGAACCGGCCTCATGAGTGTGCGATGCTGCTGGATCAGAATCTTGGCCGGGCAGGGTCGGATTACGATGGCTTGGTGCCGGTGGGTTGTCAGCGCCTGACTGGCCCTCGATATGCCTTGTTGCGCCCGGAATTTGCCAAACTCCGGGAACAAAGCCTGAAGCGCCGGCGGAACCCGGAGCTCAGGCGCATCCTTGTTTCTCTTGGCGGCGTAGACCGAACCAACGTAACCGGCCGGGTGCTGGAGGCGTTATCGGAGTCGGCGCTGCCGAGGAGCACTGAGCTGGACATTATCATGGGGGCGGCAGCACCATATCTGGATGATGTCCGGCAGCAGGCTGCCCGGTTGCCGTTCCAGGCAACGGTGAGTGTGAATGTGAAGGACATGGCCCAGCGGATGTGTTTGGCGGATTTGTCTATAGGGGCTGCCGGGAGCACTTCATGGGAGCGGTGTTGCATGGGTCTCCCCTCGGTAACAGTTATCCTTGCAGAGAATCAGCGAGAGATTGCTGAAGCGCTTGCCAAGTACAAGGCTGGATTATTAGTAGATATCCCACAATTCACGGAAGAACTGACGGGCTTGATTAAGATGTACGCTGGCGATGTAGAAATGCGACAGCTTCTATCCCAAAATGCCGCTCAGGTTTGCGATGGTGGTGGTGCTGATCGTGTTGTGTCCGCTTTTACAGGAGAAGTTGTGTGAATATTACTGTCCTATGCTCCGATGCTGCCCATCCTGTTAATGCTTACTTGAATGCATGGGTACAAGAAGTAAGTGACAGCCATAACATAATCATTGTACGCACACGCGCGGAACTAACCAGCGGTGATTTTCTGTTTCTAGTTTCATGCTCTGAAATTATAAAAGCAGAGCATAGAGAGAACTATCGTCACACATTAGTGTTGCATGCGAGTGATCTGCCAAAAGGGAGAGGATGGAGTCCTCATGTTTGGGAAATCATACAAGGTGGTGAAGCCATTACCCTTAGCCTTCTGGAAGCTGAAGATAAAGTTGATACAGGACGTATCTGGCTGAAACAACTGATTCCAATTAAGAAGACTGCACTTTGGGATGAAGTGAACCACCTGCTTTTTGCAGCAGAAATAAATTTAATGAATGAAGTACTGGTAAGGTACGATAAAATTAAACCTTACCAGCAAGATATCGAAATAGAACCGACATACCATAGAAAAAGAACACCTGAAGATAGCAGAGTTGATCCTGGTTCAAGCATTGCTGATCAGTTCGATCTGATACGTATGTGTGACCCTGATCGTTATCCTGCGTGGTTCGAGATGCACGGGCAGAAATACAAGTTGGTTTTGGAGAAAATGGACAATGAGTGAATTTGAAATTTCTGGTCGTCGTATCGGTAGTCAATACGAGCCCTACATCATTGCTGAAATGTCTGCAAACCATAATGGTAATATAAATACAGCGTTTCGCATTATCGAAGAAGCCAAAAGGGCAGGCGCTGATGCCGTCAAAATTCAAACCTATACGCCTGATACCATCACACTAAAATCTGATCTACCTGATTTTCAGATAAAAGGCGGATTATGGGATGGCAAAACGCTTTATGAACTTTATGAGTGGGCACATACTCCTTGGGAGTGGCACAAGCCCCTGTTCGAGCACGCAAAAAAAGTTGGCATCCCCATCTTCAGCTCCCCTTTCGACACCACAGCGGTGGACCTGCTCGAAGACCTGAACGCCCCGGCCTACAAAATTGCCTCGTTTGAAGCGGTTGATCTGCCGCTAATCCGCTACGTAGCCGCCACCGGCAAACCGATGATCATCTCTACAGGCATGGCAGACGCAGAGGAAATCCAGGAAGCCATCACGGCGGCCCGGGAAGGTGGCTGCAGGCAACTGGCCATTCTCCACTGCGTAAGCGGTTACCCGGCCCCGGCGGAGGATTACAACCTGCGCACCATCGTTGATATGATCGGGCGCTTCGGTCTGGTCACCGGCCTGTCGGATCACACCCTGGACAACACCACGGCCATTGCCAGTGTGGTGCTGGGTGCCGCTATTATCGAAAAGCACTTCACGCTGGATCGCAACGGTGGCGGTCCGGATGACAGCTTCTCGCTGGAGCCTGAAGATCTCACGGCCTTGTGCCGTGACAGCAAAACCGCCTGGAAGGCGCTGGGGCAGGTGGATTATGGCCGGAAATCCAGTGAGCAGGGCAATGCCCAGTTTCGGCGCTCGCTGTATTTTGTGAAGGATATGAAGGCAGGGGATGTGATTACCGAAAATTGTGTCCGGAGTGTGCGGCCGGGGTATGGGCTGGCACCGAAATATTTGGATAAACTGATTGGGAAGGCAGTTGCACGTGAAATCAGTGCGAACACACCGGTTACGGAAGATGTGCTGAAGTGATGGGCTGGTATAAAGATATCAACGCCATTCTGGAACAGGAACCGGAAACCTGGTTGGCGTATCTTTATGGACAGCAGTTGGAGAACATACCTCACCTGACCCGAGCCAAACCGAGGTTTCGGGGATTGGTCCTGCGGCTGTGTGCCTATTGCCTTTTCCTGGTGAGGCACTTTGCCTTACGGCAGCCGGTTGCCCTCAAGACTAAAGTCGACTACCTGGTTTTCGCCGGCACTGCCAACCAGATGAGTTCTCTGGAGGGAACAACGAACGTCCTGAATGAGAAAGGCAAGCGGGTAGTTGAAATCGGTCATGGCAAGCTGTTGCACACTGAAGATCAGCAGACCCGTTATATCCCCTTCAGTTTTAGTACGCTGGATATTGTTAAATCTCTGGTGTTGTTGGTACGCAATGGTCCTTCTCTGTATAAGGAGCTGCAGAAGAAACACCCCGCTGCTATTCAGAGTTATTTCGATAACTTCTGCAGTGTTTATACCTACCTGGTCTATTTCCACCGTGCCCTTAAGCAGGCTAAACCCGGTTTTGTCATCACGGCGAACGACCATAACCCACCGAATCGGTCGCTACTTGCGGTTGCGCATTATCTGGGCGTGAAAACGGTTTACCTGCAGCACGCATCCGTCAGCCACTTGTTCCCGGCGCTGAGGGTAGATTATGCATTTCTGGACGGGCAGTGTGCGCTGGACACCTACCGGGAATGCGAGAATAACCAGCCAGCAACAAGCCGGAACGTGCCCTCACCGAAAGTTCTGATGACGGGTCAAAAAAAACACCTGGTGAGAATCGATAATCGCCAAACAAAGGCGATTGGCATTGCCTTGAACACACTGGACGATACCACCACCGCGATTCAGTTTGTGACAGATCTCATTAATGCTGGCCAGCAACTGCGAGTACGCTGGCACCCTGGCCAGTCTGAGCGACATACCCAGCAATATCTGACGGCCTTTGCGGACATGCCGCAGGTACAGCTAAGTAACCCCAAAACTGAGCCAGTATCTGATTTTATGGCAAATATTTGCTGGCTGGTGGCGGGCAACAGCAGTATTCATCTGGAAGCAGCGCTTGCGGGCGTGACCCCGATTTACTATGAGCTGACCCCGCCGGATAACCCGGATTACTACGGGTACGTTCGCCACGGGCTGTCAAAGCATGCGTGTTCTACAGCCGGGATAGTGGAGTTGGTGGAAGCTGGGTACGGTGCGGAAGGGCCTGATGCTGAGGCTGTTCGGTACTATAGTGCTACTTATCTTACGGAGTGGGATGGTCGAGAAGGGGAATTGGTTGCGGATATTTTGCTTGGTAATGAGGTCCACGGGGTCGATGTGGTCGATTTGCTAGAGTGCCCTGATGCCCAGGGCCGGGAGAGAATTGACATTCAGTATCACAATTTGCCAAGAGCCTGTCGGACTTAAGGTTAATCTACTGTGCCGGCACCTGCCCTGGCAGGCTCCCATATCCAGCAAAGTAAAGAAGGCCCACGCCACAGCAGGCCCGAATACCGCGAGAAGCTGCTTTCCTGCGCCTGGTGGCACTGCCCTATGGCCAATTCAAAGGACAATGAGAGATTCATGAATCAGCCAAACGACATCCGCTGGCATCAACGCCTGCAAAACTTCCAGTCTGCCTTTAATGAACTGGATGAGGCTGTTGCCAAACTACCACCCGCTGTTGAAAAAACGGTTGGCAAACCTGGAGCAAGAGCGTGACAAACGCTGATAAGCTTGCTGGCCTGCCAGCAGGCATTGCCTCCATGCTTCAAACGGAATTGAGCCAATACCCGGACGTTCGTCAGGCGATCTTGTTTGGCTCGCGCGCCATGGGCACGCAACGCCCTAATTCAGATATCGATGTCTGCCTGGATGCGCCCGGCATGCCGTTCCCGACTTATTTGCAGCTGGCAGGCACATTGGACGAGCTGGTTCTACCCTACAGCCTGGATCTGGTGCTGAAAGATCATATTGATAATCCGGATCTGTTGAGTCATATAAAGCGGGTTGGGGTAGTGGTTTACCACCGAACTGATTAAAACGCGATCAGTCCGCCCCCGGCTACGGCTGATTTTTAATTTCCAGCACCGGAAAACACGTTCCCAAACTTCGAGCAGGTGGACATCTGCAACCGCAGCGAGGTGGACCGCGTACTGGCCGGGCACCAGCCGGATGCTATCATGCACCTGGCCGCCGACAGGCTGCTAGTGGGCTTAACGCGGTTTTGCGGGATTTGGCGGGGTAACAGACATTGAACATGATCGAAATCAAACACCACGGTGCCACCACCGGCGTTACCGGCTCCTGCCATGAACTGAGTATCGAATCCCGGCATGGTGGCCGGCATGGCATTCTCATCGACTGCGGGCTGTTCCAGGGCCAGGAGGCCAGTGGCCGGGCTTCGGCGGAGGATCTGGCCATCGATTTTCCCATCGGGCACATCCGCGCGCTGGTGGTCACCCATGTACACATTGATCACGTGGGCCGTATTCCTTATCTGCTGGCCGCCGGGTTCACCGGGCCCATCCTTTGTTCCGAACCCTCGGCGCTCATGCTGCCGGCGATTCTGGAAGATGCCCTGAAGATTGGCTTTACCCGCGACCGGTCCTTGATCGAACGGGTGTTGGACCTGATTCGCGAGCGCCTGGTGGCGCTGCCCTATGGCCAGTGGCATACCCTGCTGGCCGGGGGCGACCCGGGGCTTTCGGTCCGGTTACAGTGGGCCGGGCATATTCTGGGTTCGGCCTATGTGGAGTGTGATGTCCGGGACGGGGAGGCGGATGAGCGTATTGTTTTCTCCGGGGATCTGGGCGCGCCCCATTCGCCGTTGTTACCGGAGCCGGTACCGCCGCAGCGGGCCGATCGCCTGGTGATCGAAAGCACCTATGGCGACCGCAACCACGAGGGCCGGGAAACCCGGCAGCATCGCCTGCAGGCCACGCTGGAACGGGCCCTGGGCGACGGCGGCACCGTATTGATCCCGGCGTTCAGCATCGGGCGCACCCAGGAACTGCTGTACGAGATGGAAGGCATCATCCACGAGCAAGGCTGGGACCGGCTGGAAATCGTGGTGGATTCGCCCCTGGCCGCCAACTTCACGCAGATATACCGGCAGTTGAAGCCCTTCTGGGACGCGGAGGCCCGGGCCCGGGTCCGCGCCGGGCGGCATCCGCTGTCGTTCGAACAGCTGACAGTGATCGACTCCCACCAGGATCACCTGAATGCGGTGGACTACCTGGCCCGCTCCGGCCGCCCCTGCGTGGTACTGGCCGGTTCCGGCATGTGTACCGGCGGCCGGGTGGTGAACTACCTCAAGGCCCTGCTCGGCGATGCCCGCAATGATATACTTTTTGTCGGCTACCAGGCCGCCGGCACCCCGGGGCGGGATATCCTTGCCTACGGCCCCAAAGGCGGCTGGGTTGAACTCGACGGCCAGCGCTATGACATACGCGCCCGGGTGCACCGGCTTTCGGGCTACTCGGCCCACGCAGGACAGGCTGACTTAGTGAACTTTGTCGAAGGCATCAACCCGGCCCCGAAGGAAATCCGCGTGGTCCACGGCGATGCCCCGGCCAAATCGGAGTTACGGGCGCTACTCGAAGCCCGGGTCGGGGGCCGGGTGGTGGTTCCGGGGTAGCCGAAGGGTGGCTGGTCGGGGTATCAGTGCTGAATTCACTAAAACCACGGAAAATAAAAGATCTTTTGCGTAATCAGGAAAGTCTTTAGTCTTTGTGTCGGTTCAGGTAATGGCCCACCAGGGCCAGTCCGCCGTGGGGTGTATAGACCCCGGTTCGGGACTAATGGAGAGTGAAAGGTGCACATGAGCTAAATACACTGACCGGGTGAATGGATGTCAGGTGCTATTATGTCGTTCAAGGCCCTTTTTGCAGGCTTTAAGCGAAGTTCCGGAGGCTTGAAGTCACGTGATTCAGGTACAAGTAACCAAGCCTAGAGTTTTTGTGATTGTTGCACTATGGGATTGAATGGCCAGTGACTTCATCCATCAAAGCAAGCTCGTCGAACATGCAAAACGTCGCGTTTGTATGGACAGAATTTCAGCAAAATATTTTAAACGCAATTTTGCTTCAAGATCAGCGGCAGATCGACGTTCTCTTTATCCGGAAAGGAATCGGTGAGTTTTCGAATCTGGTCAACTCATCGAAGCGTGTTGTGAACCTACATGATACCGCGTGCAGTTACAGGAACTCGCGAGTACTGAGGAGAGAGATTCAGACTAATGTTAAGCCCTATTTGTCAAAGGAACAATCAGTCAGAGTCTATTCATGGACGGTGGACCACCCTTACGTTCGGTCAGTTATCTTCGACGCTAGCTGCGAAGAGTTACATCTTTTTGAGGATGGTACTGGATCTTATGTAGATTTTGGTTGGTTTAATCACAAGCTAGGTGTGAAAGCGCTCCTTTCAAAACTGGCCCTGCATGCTTCCTTGCATGAACATGGCGCATTTAGTCGTTATCCGACTGACCTGCCGATTTATGGATGGTCACTCTTTCCTGGTGCCTATCCAAGAATTCCTACAATCCGAAAAGAGCTTTTTCATCAAGAATATAGGAACTCAATTTCGCTCATGGATGGCGAGTCTGACTCTGCGGCACCCCAAATTCCGGATGGTTCCATTTTTTACATTCCGTCACCGTACGCCGACTGCAATTTGGTGTCAGATGAAGAAGAGGTTGAAATGCACAGTCAAGCATTATCGTTGCTTGTCGAAGATGGTGATATTGCTTACGGTGCAACAATCTATTGGAAGCCGCACCCCCGTGCGAACCCAGAGAGGGAACGCGAAAGAATTAAGTGCATTGAAGGAAGGTCTGGTCTTTGTGTCAAGGTAGTCGAAGGGAACGTCGGAATGGAGTCTATAGCACTTAAGAATAAGAATATTGAGCTGTCCTTTTTTTCTCTTGCTTCGAGTGCGCTTTACGGGATATCTGCCTTAGGTATCGATAATCATAGGGTGTGTGCAGTAAGATTGAAGGAACTTACAAATAGGTTTCCTCACATTGTTTCGCTTTATGATTTTTTTGATAAAGCCAAAATACGGATTATAGGTTAATTCTGTGGTTGATTTTGTGAGTGTTGTTGTTCCCTTATTCAACAAAGAAAGATGGATATCTCGTGCAGTTCAGTCAGTTCTTGCCCAGACCCACCAAAACTTTGAGTTGATTGTAATTGATGATGGCTCTACGGATAAAGGTGCTGAAATTGTTAGAGGTTACGAAGACAGGCGGATTCGCATCATTAGCAAAGACAACGGCGGGGTTTCATCTGCCAGAAATCTCGGTATCAAGGTGGCTAGCGGTCATTTTATCGCATTTCTTGACGCGGATGACGAATGGAGACCATTACATCTCGAAGTACTCCTCAAAGGTTTCGGGTTGAGGGATGACGTGGTTGCCATTTGCGATGATCATGCATTACTTGAAGGCCCTGTGACCCGAGCTGTTAGTAATGCTGAACTATTTATGCCGCTTAACTCAATATCTGGGCACACATTCTACAGGTTTGGCATTCCTAAAACCTTGTCTAAAGACCTTTTTGTTCCTCATTCAAGCTGTACGATGGTGCGGTCTCAGGTCCTCATGGATAATAACTTGCTTTTTGAGGAGGGCATGCAGCATGGAGAGGATATCAACTTTTGGATAAAGATAGGTTTGGTTGGAGGGTTTTTATACTGTAATTACGCTGGGGCCCTTTATCACCGGGACGACGGTGGCAGTCTTATGAACCTTAAGAGGCAGGTGGCAAAACCGATGCCAGATTATCTCAAGGGCGTGGACCTAGGGGGAATATCAAAGGGAGACGTGTCGGCGTTGATGTCTTTCCTGAGGCTTGAAGCCCTTAAGGCGGCATATCAGAACAGAGGGTTACCACTACAGAGGAGCGAATTAGAAGTTTTAGATAGAAGCGGTCTTGGGCTGGTGTTAAAGTCACTTTATATGGGTATTAGATTTTGTCCAGGCTTTATCATGGAGTTCTCAAAAAAGTTTGCACGTTTTACTTTTTAGTTTAATTTTATTATATGACTTTTTTGAGGGGTTCATAATGAAATTTTGTATCTACTCCCCTAGTGAGAGAATTTGGGGTGGGGGTCAGATATACATAGAAAATTTATGCCGGTATTTGAATTCGCAAGGCACCTCAGCGAAGATCATGACTTCCGAGCCAGAGTCTTTTTCATGCCCAACAATCACCATGGCATCGGTGGCGAGAAAATCCGACCGGCTCAAAGGGGCATTTACTGCTGCTGAATTCCTCAAGAGTGAGGGCGCTAGTGTTGTGGTGCTGAATGATCTTTCATCACTTTGGCTGGCCCCCATTTTTCGTTTCTACGGATTGAAGGTTGTTTCTCTTCTTCATTTATATCTTCAAAAAAGAAATGCAGCAGGACTTGGTCATGGGTGGTTTGAGTTTCATCTGTTGCGAATCGCAAGTCGTTTCGCCCACCGCATATACAGCGTCAACAAGGACAACCAGAAGTCATTCCCGGTCTCGGTGGAATTCGTTGGGAACTTTATTTCACCCTGGTTTTTTAGTGCGCCCGGTTTTGGTGAGAAACGTTATGACCTTGGCCTGATTGCCCGCTTATCCGCTGAGAAAAATATTCCGCTCTTCGTTAAGCTCTTGGCAAAATTGAACGAGGTGTCCGCGCGACCCATTACCGGGCTGATTGTGGGGAAGGGAGAGGAGGAAGCTTTAGTGCGTCGCGAGATTGATCGATTGGGAATGCAGGAGTTGATTGAGCTTCGTCCGTGGGTAGATAGGCAGGATTTACCGAGCGTTTACGACCAACTCAGGTGTTTCGCTATTACCAGTCATCACGAAGGCTTCGCCACTACGTTGCTCGAGGCTCATGCCCGTGGTGTACCAGCAATTACCACGTACAGCGCTGGCTACTGCGCTGAATTTGTTAAGGGAGTTGATCCCGTTACCGGTATAGCCTTTGACCCCCTGGACGTGGATTCAGAGACGTTTATTCATGGTCTGATCGATCTGATCGAAAACAGCGACTCATATCGTGAAGCTTGCCGTCTTAAGGCAGAGCAGTTTACCGAAGACAGAGTGCTCGGGCATATCCAGGCCGGAATTGAGTCATTGATCGGGCAGCGCTCTACTAAGGCTGCAGAATGAAAGTGCTACTTGTGATCACTAGTCTGGGCGTTGGCGGCGCCGAGCGATTGGTGACTTCGTTGGCGGATCGCTACGCTGTTATTGGTCATGACGTAATGCTGGTTCGGTTTCATGGTGAGGCCGAATTGCGCCCTGGCGACCCGCGGGTGCGGCTCGAGAATCTGGACATGCGCCGCAGCCCTAAGGGTATGCTGGTTGCAATGTGGCGATTCCGCCGATTACTTCTTGAGTTTCGGCCGGATGTAGTAAATAGCCATCTGGTGCATGCCAATATCCTTACCCGGCTGTTGCGGCTCGTCACGCCCATGCCCCGTCTGGTATCCAGTGCCCACAATACCAACGAAGAAGGCCGCTTCCGTATGCTAGCCTACCGGCTGACGGATAGATTGGTGAACGTGTCTACCAATGTGTCCGAAGAAGCCGTTCAAGCCTTCCAGGATCAGGGGGCCCTTTGTCCGGGGCGAATGCTTGCCATTCACAATGGTATTGATACAGAGGATTTCGTCTTTGACCAGGCTGCACGTGATCGCATTCGAACGGAGCTTTCGGTAGGTGACTCTATCCCTCTGATTATTGCGGTCGGGCGTCTGTGGGAGCAAAAAGATTACCCGAATCTTCTAAATGCTATGTCCGGTTTGGCTCGCAGGTCGTTCGAATTCAGGTTGGCAATCATTGGTGATGGGCAGCTGCGCAGTGAACTGAAAGCACTTGCCCAATCCTTGGGCATTGCCGGCCAGGTGGACTTTTTGGGCGTTCGGCACGACATTCCCGCACTGATGTCTGCTTGCGATGTATTTGTCCTGTCCTCTGCCTGGGAAGGTTTCGGCTTGGTTGTGGCTGAGGCCATGTCCTGTGAGCGGATTGTGGTGGCAACGGATAGTGGCGGTGTGAGGGAGGTGGTTGGAGGGGCCGGATATCTGGTGGAGCCGCGGGATAGCGAAGCGTTGTCCGGTGCGATAGGCCAAGCGCTGGGTTTGTCCGATGCCGAACGTAAGTTAATGGGAGAGGCGGCCCGGGCAAGAGTTGTCGAGAAGTTTTCACTGGCGGCAACAGCTGATCGGTATCTCGCCGTTTTTCGTGGTGAAACGCCACAAATTGCAGAAGATTCGCGCTGATGTGCGGCATTACAGGCGTTTGGGGGCCGGGGTGCCCGGATGAGTCAGTCGCGCGGCGGATGGCCGATGCCATTGTCCATCGTGGCCCCGATGACAGTGGTGTGTGGTGTGAATCTGCAACCGGCCTGGCACTGGCACACCGGCGGTTGTCGATTCTCGATCTTTCCCCTGCCGGCCAGCAGCCCATGACATCGGCATGTGGCCGTTATGTCATTGTGTTTAACGGCGAAGTATACAACCACCTGGATCTGCGAAAGCGGTTGCGTGCGGCCATGGGCGTGGATATTCCCTGGCGGGGCCATTCAGATACCGAAACGCTGTTGTATGCTTTCCGGGAATGGGGGCTTGAGGATACGCTTCAGCTCGCCAGCGGCATGTTCGCCATTGCGGTGTGGGATCGTCAGGAACAGACGCTGATGCTGGCCAGGGACCGATTTGGTGAGAAGCCTCTTTATTATGGCTGGGTAGATGGTGCGTTGGTCTTTGGATCTGAACTCAAATCGCTGCAGCAATACCCCGGGTTCCGTGGTGAACTTGAATCCGAAGTGCTGGAGCGTTATCTGCGCTTTGGCTGCGTGGGCGGCCAACAGAGCATTTTCAAGGATGTGTTTAAGTTGCCCCCCGGTTCGCTTCTGAAGGTGTCCCTGGCAGATATTAAAGCGGGCAAACGTCCACAGCCTGCACAGTGGTGGTCTGCAGTTGATGCAGCTCGTTCTGCTTGCCAGAGTGGTTCGGTTTCGTCCGAACAGGCGTTGAACAATGTAGAGCAGGCACTGAGTGCTTCCGTGAAGCACCAGATGGCTGCGGATGTCCCTCTGGGAGCCTTTCTCTCCGGAGGTGTGGACAGTTCGCTGATAGTGGCGCTGATGCAGACCCAGTCTGACCAAAAGATTCGGACGTTTTCGGTCGGGTTTGATGACCCGCGTTATGACGAATCCGAACATGCAGCTGCCGTAGCCGCGCATCTGGGGACGGAACATACCACGTTACGGGCAACCTCTCAGATGGCTCTGGACGTGATTCCGAAGCTGCCCGGGTTATATGACGAGCCATTTGCGGATTCTTCCCAGATACCAACCTTCCTTATCTCCAGCCTCACCCGGGAGCATGTCACGGTTGCCCTGAGTGGTGACGCTGGGGATGAGCTGTTTGGTGGGTATAACCGTTATGTATGGGTGCCCAGAGTATGGAACAAGCTTACTCGTATGCCCCAATCAATGCGCCAAACTCTGGCTCGCATGCTGAAGAGCGTGCCGCCTGGCGGTTATGACCGTTTGATGGCAATTGGCAGCCGGGTTTTGCCTTCGCGCCTTCATATCCGTACTTTCGGTGAGAAGCTCTACAAGCTGGCGGATGTGCTTGCCTGCAGCTCGGACCGGGCCCTTTATGGTGGCCTGGCTTCTATGAATCGCGACCCTGAGCAGTTGTTAAGGCCTGACTGCCGGTCTGGAAAACCCGTTGAGGACCTGTATCCTGCCTTGGCAGGATTTAATCAGGTGGAATGGATGATGTTGATGGATACCCTCAACTTCATGGTGGACGATGTGCTGGTGAAAGTGGACCGCGCCAGCATGGCGAGCAGTCTTGAGGTGCGGGCTCCATTTCTTGATCCGGGCGTTTACGCCGCCGCGTGGCAGTTGCCGTTGGACATGCGGGTACGTAATGGTGAGGGCAAGTGGGCTTTGCGCCAGGTGCTCTATAAGTATGTACCGAGGGAGATGATTGAGCGTCCAAAGATGGGCTTCGCGGTGCCATTGGACGCTTGGCTTCGTGGCCCTCTTAGGGAGTGGGCTGAAGACCTGCTGTCCTCGAGCAGCCTAGCTGAGCTGCCGATGTTGAACGCGGGCCGAGTGCGTCGCTTATGGCGCGCTCACCTGGAAGGCAGGAGACATTACGCCCAGCAGCTATGGGCGGTGCTCCAGGTTCTGGCTTGGCAACGATATTGGCGGCCTGGCCTACCCTAGCCGTCTTCCAGCCATTCGAAAGACTTAAAGAGCTTTACGGTATTTATGCTTCCTTACTGGGTACTCTATTTAATTCCGGCGCTTGGTGTGCTGTCCGGGCAGCGCATGGCACCTGCTTCACAGCGAGCAGTGTGGTGGCTGCTGGGATCAGTATTCGCGCTGGCTATTGGATTGCGCCATCAAGTTGGTGGCGACTGGGGTGCTTATCTCCGCTACCTCGAGCAAGCCTCTCGGATGACTTTGCCCCAGGTATTTTTGCAAGGCGATCCTGGCTATTACCTTATAAATTGGTTGGTGGTAGGGGTAGGCGGTAATATTTACGCTGTTAACCTCGTTTGCGGGGCTATACTAATGGCCGGCGTGGTAATGTTTGCTCGTCGGCAGCCGATCCCGTCCTTGGCTCTTTTGGTAGCGGTTCCGTATCTGATTACCGTAGTGGGTATGGGCTATAGCCGTCAGGCCGTCGCTCTTGGGTTTATTTTGCTGGGCCTGGTGGCCCTTTCCAATGGTGGAATGCGGCGGTTTGCCATCTTGGTGCTGATTGGTGCGGCGTTTCACAAGTCGGCGGTGCTGATGTTGCCGGTTGCCGCATTGGCTTCCAGTCGCAAGCGTGTCTGGAATCTGTTTTGGGTTGGTATTATCTCGCTGATTGGCGGTTATCTGTTTCTTTTCGATTCTGTTGATACGCTCTGGCAGAATTATGTGGAGGCCGACTATCACTCTGAGGGCGGGCTTATTCGCGTGCTAATGAATGCGGTCCCGGCAGCGGTATACTTATTAGTCCATCGTAAGCTCTCGCTCGGAGAGGATGCTCGCCGGCTTTGGTGGTGGATGTCGATATTTGCTTTGGCATGTATCCCGCTGGTCTTAATCTCTTCCACGGCAACTGATCGCGTCGCGCTGTATCTTATCCCCCTTCAGCTTTTTGTCTTTTCCCGGCTGCACTTGATCACTAATGACGCCCTTGTCCGGGCTTATATCGTTGCGGGCGTGGTCGCCTATTATACTGCTGTATTGGCGGTTTGGCTTTTGTTCGCCACTCACGCTCATGCCTGGGTCCCTTACCAAATGTACCCCTTCGCCTCTTAATGCAGCCCATCGTTCTCATCTCCAACACGGCCTGGTATCTCTATAACTTCCGGCGCGGCACTATCGATGCTTTGGTGGAGGCGGGGCGACCCGTCGTAGCAATGGCTCCGCCGGATCGCTATGCGGATAAGTTGGTCGAGGAGCTCGGTGTCACCTTCATTCCTTTGCGATTGGACGGTAAGGGTACCCGGTTAGCGGGCGAAGCTCGCAGTGTGCTCCATCTGTTTGGGGCTTTGCGGCGTTTGCGGCCTGCCTTCGTTTTCAATTTCACCGTTAAGGTCAATATCTACTCCGGCCTGGCGTGTCGTCTGCTGGGTATTCCATACGCAAATAATGTTTCCGGCCTCGGTACCGCCTTTATCCATGATTCTTGGCTGTATCGACGGGTACGGTCGTTGTACGGCTTTGTGAACCGAGGCGCCCACTGTGTGTTTTTCCAGAACCAGGAGGACATGGCGCTGTTCCGCGATCGCGGCCTTTTGAAGGATACGCCCACGGTCCTGTTGCCTGGTTCCGGGATGGATACCGCCCGGTTTGCCTTTCAGACCCTGCCCGAGGGTGGCGATTTCACCTTCGTGATGGTGGCCCGCTTGATCGCCGACAAGGGCGTGCGTGAATACGTGGTGGCGGCGGAGCGCGTTGCGCTTACCCATCCGGGCACCCGTTTTGTGTTGATCGGTCCGCAGGGGGTGAGCAATAGCAGCGCCATTGATGATGCCGAGGTCGCCGAATGGCGGCGTACTGGCGTGGTGGAGTATGTGGGTGAACAGGACGATGTGCGCCCCTGGCTGGCGAAGAGCCATGTGCTGGTGCTGCCTTCCTATCGGGAGGGTATGCCGCGTACCGTGCTGGAGGCCGCCTCCATGGGGCGGCCGGCCATCGTCACGGACGTACCCGGTTGCCGCCAGGCGGTGGTGGACGGTGAGACCGGCTGGCTGTGTCAGGTGCGGGATGCGGAATCTTTGGCTTCTTGCATGACCGCCTGCCTGGGTATGAGTTCTGACCAGCTGGCGGAGGCGGGCAGGGCGGCCCGCCGCCGTATTGAGAATGAATTTGACGAACGGATCGTGATCCAGGCGGCGCTGGATTGTCTTGATCGTGCCGTCCCGTAGTCGAGTTTTAGATGTTCGAGTCATTGTTTGACCGTATTGCCAACGAAGGCACCTCGGAGCTGTTCTTCCTGCTCACCGGCTCCGTGATCCTGCTTTGTATCCAGCAGGTGTATCTCGGTACACGCCGCGCCTTGTTCCGCAGAAAGGTGCGCTCCGAAATCTCGGCTTACCGTCAGCGTAAGGACGCCATTAACGTGGTGGACCTGGCCACCGGTGATCCCGAGTTCGCCAAGCGGAATATATTCTCCAGGGATGTCTCCCACTTCGGCGAGAAGCAGTGCCTCTATATCGATATGCCCGCCCGCCTGAAGGCCGCTCTCAGGGAGAAGGAAAAACAGAGGGGCTATATGGACTCTCAATGCACGGCGTTCCACGAAGACCGGTCCTTCGACGATGGATGCACGTTCGAGGATCTCGCCGAAATGACCGGGATCGCCGCGCTGCCTGAGCTCATCGACAAGCATCGCACCCTCGTCGGCGAGAAGTTCGTAAGCAATGCGGACGGCATGATTTTCAACGGCAAGAAGTATGGTGTGTATAACCTGCGCTTTACCCGCTTTGGTGAGGAGGAAAGCCCCGGCGTCGAGGTGGATCTGTTCGAGACGGACTATTTCACCCATAAGGTATTCCGGTCGATCTACCATGAGCTTAAGAGCGAGGGTCATGAGATCGCCAGAGCCAATGCGGATACCTTCTTGAAATATCGGCCTTTTTTCACCTCTTTCGGGGTGAACTGCCTTGTGATCTGTGATGGCGGCAGAGGCAAGGAAGTGGTCCTGAGCAAGCGCTCGGCCAGAGTGGCGGGCGGCCGCTCCCTCTACCACATCACCATGAACGAGGGGCTCTCCAGGACCGATAAGGACCCCTTCGGAAAGGTCGACATCGAGCTGTGTTTCAAGCGTGGTTTGCTGGAAGAGCTTGGCATTGACGAGAATATCTACCAGCTTTCGGTGAAATCGGCCTTTTATGACTTCTTCCTGGAGAAGAACAATTTCGAGATCGGCGTTTCCTCTGTTTTCGAGCTTGAGCTCGATTTTGAGAAAGATATCGCCCCGTTGATCGCCAGAGACAAGCAGCTCGAGGTTGACTCGTTCTTATCGCTGCCTATGAGGCCGAAGGACATCAATGCCTTCGTCAGGGATCATGATTTCGTGCCGCACGGGCTCTACGTCTTCGAGCGCGTGTTGCTAAGAAAAGGCGTGCAGTTGCGTCAACGATGAGTCGTTTCCCTTAAGCCGGCATAGGCGCCCTGGCCAGGCCGCAGAAATAGCGGTTGGGCGAAGATAGCCCCACCCGTTAACGACGACACCGCTGGCGTTGGCCTACCGGCGGCTGTGCTTCTGGGGCCTGTCTGGCTCGCCTGTTTGGTTAAAATAATGATTATAATCAAAGAGTTATAGCGTTCACTCGCTGCGGCAGTCTCGTTGCGCCAGCTGATGCGGGGATGTTATAATTCGATCAATTATTAGCCACTGCCACTATGGTTGTATCATGACTTCGCTGAAGATTTGGAGTGAAACGACACCGCGCCGATACATCAGCGGTATCGTGGCACTGAACCTGCCTACCTCGCCGGATTCCGGTGACTGGCACACTGTGGAGATGCTGAGTGCGCTCAATCGTGGCGCGCCTATTCCTCTGCGTTTGGCCGGTGAGAACACCGAGTTTGACGGGTTCGGTTACTTCGGTAGCGAAGGTGTGATTGAGGCTTCCGAGGTTATCAAGCATTTGGGTGAAACCGTACAGGGGCCGGTGCATGTGGCCACACATCCCCGCGCCATTGCAGATATGCTGATGTTCCGCCTTCCGGGGGGGGCGTCCGCTCTAGCCCATTTAGACCTGGACGCCTGGCTTCCCGAGGGCGGAAAAGCGAGCGTCGCGCGCTTGCTCTGGAAAGCTCGCAGGGGGCTTTCCAATGAACAAGTGATTCTGTTGGAGCGCTTGTTAGGTCGAAGACTGAGCAAGGGAGGCGTTGACGAGGCCGCGTGAGCAAGGATCTGCTTGAGGCCGCTACTCATCGTTGAGTCGCTCTAAGGTGCGCTGGAAGGCGCCTGCGTCCTTGCGCGCTTGCTCATGAAGTTGGTCCCAGTCGTCCGGTGGATGTCCGCTTTCCAGCATCTTTTCGAAGGTCGTGTAGGCGTCGGTACGGCTGCCATAAGCCCGCTTATGGTGCTCGTCGTTGACCCACGCGTAGATGATTACTTTGGCTTCCGAGTGGAAGCGGAAGAATAGCCGGTACTGCTGAAAGAACTTCGCCCGGAACCAGAACTTCCGTCCATCGCCGAGTGTGTCCCCCTGCCGGTATTTCGGATCGGCGGGGTCCTGTGGAATGTCCGTGAGCGCCAGCTTCAGGATCGCCGCCAGACGTTTACTGGCGTTCTTCTTTTTGTAGGTGCCTGGGTCTTTGGCTTTGTGCCTCTCGACTTTTTCAGTCAGCTCAAGCACTTCATCCAGAAACAGCGGGTGGGCGAAGATAGCCCACCCGTTAACGACGATACCGCTGGCTTGTGGCACACCTACTCATCCACGTCAGGAAGTGGGGCGTCGAGATCGACATCAATGTCGCCTACCAGACTCTGAATGCGGTGAACCAGACGTTCATCGATTGCCTGGATCCGCTCCGGATGACGTTGCAGGTCGTCCGCGAGGAAGCTCAGAAAGCCGTCCAGAACCGGGTCCGGCTGTTCCTGCTCTGCACGGGACAGCACGACTTCGCCGTTCGGGCGGACGGTATAGCGGATTTTGGCCCGCTTGGTCAGGTTGAGTGTCCGGCGTACCGCTTCCGGGACGGTGGTCTGGTAGCGGTCGGTGACGGTGGATTCGGCGGTCAGTACGGTGTCCGTCATGGGAACCTCCAATGAGGTTAAATAATATACGGTATAGTAATGCGAATGCATTGTAGGTTCAAGAGCCACAAAAGTGATCCCTTGAACTCCCTGGCTCTGGCCGGCTTTTTGGTCGGTCTGGTCCTTCTGCCGCTCGGCTATGCCGCCTTCGCTGCTTTAGTTGTGGTGCTGGCTCTACCGGGGGCTTTGCTTCCCCGTGGTGGTGTTCGGTTGTGTCCAGAGGATCGCTGGCTCCTGCTGGCCTTGCTGCTGTTCGG
>FUFK010065453.1_pt1 | contig 41985 bp, 54 predicted proteins | sample 1021851 | NCBI WGS metagenome assembly FUFK01 (sample SAMEA51879418, study PRJEB19060) | metagenome
AATTGCTTCATCTAAAACATCTTTGATATCATCTGGCTGTGCAGTCAAATCTATTAATGTTTTGTTTCGATGATAATCATCTAGTACTCTGTGTTCATTACCATTATGGTCTGTCCAACGTTGTAGCATAAAGTTGTTCCAATTAAAACCTTTGCTTTCTTTATCTGCAAATGCTTCAAGCATACCTACTTTGTTTTTACTGCCTTTTTTACGAGCACCAGGATATGCACTAAACACATTATCGCTAGTATCACCTCTGATACATTTTTCAAACAATAACCATTTAGGATCGCCTATTTGTTTTTGCTCACCTGTTTTATTATCAATAACAGGTTTGCCTTTGTCATCATANACNCCNTCTANNCNTATGTGNTGATTAGTAATNCCNTTGTANTGTGTAACATTCGTATCTANNAACTGATAAAAGTCACTNTCACTGCTTACNATNACATGNTCTGCATCTGGATGATTTTGTATCCAACGTGCAATAAANTCNTCAGCTTCNCACTTGTGGATCTTGTANTACNGTNCAGTTTGTTCGTTTGTCCATGAANTCTTTNAGTTCNTCAAANGCTTNCCAAAANGCTTGATCTTCTTCTTGNTCNTTNGGAGTNANNGCNTCACGNGCCGCTTGTCTATTNTTNTTGTAAGGNTCATATACATCCTTACGCCAGCTNCGNCCTTCTAANCAAAATACAACATGNCTACCATTAAANTCTNTGTATGCTTTNAATATACTNGAAAACATAATATGNTATGCCATNCCAATTTTAGTCTCAATACTATCTCCNCGTACAACGTGTCTTGCACGGAAAAACATGTTTGCAGTGTCTACTAGAATATATGTCATTGTCAACTCGCTTTGCTATTTTGTATTATTATAGCTTAAAACTTTTACGAAGTCAACTATTAATTGTATTCTGGATCCCAATCCATCATATCATTTGTATAGTATGGATTATTAAAATTAGGATCATCCATACCTTCAACTGATGTTACTTCAGGTACATAGTGTTTGAGCATGTTTTCAACACCCATTTTAAGAGTTATACTACTACTTGCACAACCACTACAACTACCACTCAGCAACATTAATACCCGACCAGATTCCTCATCGAAGTCTTCTAGCTTTACTACACCTCCGTGCATCTCTACAGCCGGTTGAATATGTTGTTCGACGATGTGATTGATTTGTTCGATAATTTCGTCTTTTGTTCTTTCCATACACATATTTATGTTGGCTTTAGGGGGAGGATCTCGAACCTCCACGGTTAAATATATTGCAGTATATTTGAACCACACGATAAACAGTCGTGCATGTCTACCAATTCCATCACCCTAAACTATTTGATTACTTCCAACCGTGCAAGTCTAATCCTTTTTGGTTGGCTTGTGCTATTGCACCATTTGCCACTTGTACATCATTATCTAATGTTTCAAGTGCCGCAATCATTCTTGTCATACCAATTCCTCCACCTACTCTTTCAAAGAAGTCGAACTCCAANAACTTTTCNAGTTCTGCTTCAACTCTTTCTTTTCCNAATAGTTTGTAAAGTAATTGNCTGTATTCNCCNTCTGTAATTGTNTGGAATGTATCACGCATCATNTCTACATCTGTGCTACGTTCAGCACTACCGATTGTTTCCATACCACCTAATATTACATCAATCTTTTTACTATGAACACCATCTTCATATCTGCTCATATTCCAAAATGGACTTGTAAACTCTGGGAAGTCTGTGATAAGTGTAGTGGTAAACTCATCAAACATTTTACCTTCTTCTTCAGCAGTCATTTCATAATCTTCTGCTAGTCCATAATGCTTTTGCCATTCTGCATAAGTTTTTTCTGTTGGCTTTTCAAAGCCCAAGTAATCTACTAGTTCATATTCCATTGCTTTCAGGTCATCTATTGTACCTGGCATTTCAAATTCAAACATTGGAAAGATAATATCGTGTCTGCCTGGAATAGCATTTGGCTCTTGTCTATAACTTGTGCTGACACAAAAAAAGCCCTTACTATCGGGCTTGCTTAATAATTCATGTTCTAACCACATCTGACCTGTTTGTGGTAAAGGCCATACCTCGCCTGCATAATTGTATGTGGCTACGTTGAATGGGTCTTCGCATGCCGCTAGTATTGACAAGCGGTTTTGTGTATGTACTTCGTCAAACCCTTTTTCTAAAAAAAAGGACCTTAAAAGGCCCACCGTGTGTGTAAATTTCTTTGGATCTATTAGTTGAGTCATTCTTTTTTCCTTTTCATATTTTAGCCTAAAAAAAAATTGCTATTGATTATAGCTTATTCTTTTGGACTGTCAACCTAAAAAAAATTTGCTCAAAAAAAAATGAGCGTTATTTTTCCATCCTTTTATTTATGTCAGAAGTCGTATTCTATGCCGTTAACACTATAAGTTTTACCATTGAAGCCTTTGTCCATCTTTTCCTTGTCAGTCATGTTTTCACTGTCTTTGCGAACTCTATGATTAAACTTTACTACTCCCATTTTTTGTAATGCTTCTGTTTCTTCTGCTGGTTTCTTTAATACTTCTTTAACCGATTTTTTCCGTTTAAAAAATTTTAATAAGTTCATGCTTCTGCCTCTTTCTATTTGCTTTTGCTTCTGCTAAGGCTTCTTGTTTTTCTTTCTCTCTTGCTTTTTCAAATATTATGCCCATCATAAATCCTAGTGTGTAGCAAACAATTATCACTATAATCATAAATCCTACAAGCCAATAATTAGGTTCACTCATCTACTTTCCTTGGAACTTTTACACAAACATATTTTGTTTCACCAATGGGTTCTATAAACAGTTGTCTACCTTTAGCCGCCTGTTCACANGTNGGNCCAAAGTCAAANATTTNTTTTTGTTCAGCTATTATTTCCATATTAGGACCTGCACTTATGTACAATAATAGCCATACGTTAGTTAAACTCATCTCTTACTCCATGTCATATCACTTACAAATGCAACTACTAAAACTAATATAAGCAATATTAACCATATCCAATTATGCCATGTCCAAGGTACAAACATATGATACCAAAAATCCCAATGAAAAGGATGCATAGTGCTATAATCAGTGCCTGTATAGTAATAGTTTTTGTCCATTACCGTAAATCACAATATACGGTTTTTGGACATTTACATTCATAACAGATTGTTACTCTATCATCTACATCAGACTTAGGATGATCATATATACATACCCAATGATCTTCTAGGTCTTCAGATTTTTCTACTGCTTTTAGCCTACACGGAGATAGTCTTTTATTAAGTTCTCCGTAAATCTTACCTTTACTCGAATACTTTTCAGGTATTTCGGGTGTTGGATTACATGCTACTAAAAGCAATAATACTATAAATGTCACTCTCATACATGTGTATTTACTATATTACTTCTGCCATGTGCCACTCCGTCAGCACCATAACTTGCGGCAAAACTCTCAGGTTTTAATTTTGGATGGATACCAGTAACGCCTAGTACATAACCTGCGGCTTGTTGAGCCACACAACTACTGCCTTCCATGGGATCTGTATTGATATCTAAATGTATTTCAACATCGAATCCATCTATCCAAGGAATTAGTTGTGTGTATGCTTCACAGACTTTCATTGTTTCATTCATTAGACGCATACTGGGTCTATCCATTTTTACGTCATAATCTGGTTCTACACTTTGATGACTGAATATTCGGCAACCATTATTACCATTTTTGTGTACAATTACACAAGTGGCATACCTAGCATGGTACACATTGTTCACAACCTTGCGTACACTATCACAGCCGAAGTAAATTTTTGTATTATTGTTTAAGGTGGTGAGTAGTTCTACTAGCTCACTGATTTGCTGATCCTGGAACATTGTTGTTACCTTCAATTTCTTGCTCGAGTACAATACTTCGACACAAGTCATTAAACCATAGGTCAACTACTGCTTCATCAGTTGGACCGGCATATCCAGCCTCTCCTAACAAACCAACAAAGTCTTTGTTCCAGTCTAGTTCAAAATATCCTCTCTGTGGATTATCTTTATCGAAGTGTACTTCAATAACTTTAACCCAAGGACCTTTTGCAGTTTCTTTGGTTTCTTCTTTTACTGCTGGTTTTTTAAAAGGATTTAAATTCTTGAGTTTATCAAATGCTTTCATAATATTTCTCACTGGTATTTATTTTACGTTACAAGCCAGTTATATACTGCTCGTATACTTAATAGTAGGTACATAAGTTCCATAAGTGCTCTAGGAGTGTCTCCGTCTTTCCAGCCAAAGTATACCCAAATACTACAACTTATTAAACCTAGTGACCAACCCATCCATTGTGTTTCTACATTGGCACTGCTAAGAATAAACGTGCCAATCATTGCAACTATAAATCCAGTCCAACGCCAACCATCTATCTTTTTGTAGAAACGTATTTTCATTTTTGAAACTTCTTCCATGTTTCGTGTAGTACATAAAACCAAACACCGTTGATCAAAGGTTCTACTATTGCATCTATTGTAGCAAGTTCAATGCTTGCTCCTGTTATAACCATAACACATGCGATAGCTATCAACATGTGTCCGATTGTGTAGACAATAGCAAGTGTTATACTGCTACCGCCTATAATCCATTTTAAAACATCACTTATCATCTTTTTGTGGCATTGTAAACAATGCATTTACTCCGTCGCTTTGTGGTATAGGCTTTCTAGCAAACACCGCCCATTTGTATGCCCACATAGTATCTTTGCTTGTGCAAAATTCTCTGAAACTTGTACCTGTGGTATATACATCATCAACTACTAACCAAGGATAATCACCTTTAGTTACATATTTTTCCATTGCCCATTGCAGAGGCAGTCCACCTCTGGGTATTCCTATAACTTTGCTAAAAGGTTCTGTTTGGTAATCCATTATCATTGTTGCTAGTGCAGACCATTGATCCGGACTAATTGCATCACATTCAATCTTCCATTTTAAAGGCAGTCCAGCATGACTTGTAAAGTCTCCAACTGTAAATAATTTTGCTTCTGTTTTATAAGGCATTACCAACCTGCTTTTCTTATTGCATCCTGGTCAATAGGATGCTTCATTGCTTTTTTAAGTTTATCGTTATCATGTTCCCCAGGCATTGCCGAATAAGGATATGTGGAGTCTTGGCGTGAACCTCCAGCCTTTTTCCATGCAAATATTTGCCACCTCTTGAACATTGAGATTGTACTCTTCTGATCTACCACCCAACGGCATAAGGTAAACAGGACAGTNGACACCTGCTTTACGATATTCACTGACAGCTCTACCAGCCTCATCAATATCTGTACGGTCAGCAACAACAAATTTAAGATAAAGATCACTGCCTTCAACACTATTGTAGTCACTAGCAATCTCAGGCTTAATAGCAGTGTCCCAAGGTTCTCCACTAACGGAGAGTTTAGGGCTACAACTCCATGTGACTGTAAACCGTCGTTGATTGTTAAGATAATCTCTGAAACTGTCATGTAGCTTTTGTGTAGTATTTGTTTCAAATGTAACATTTTTCAAATCCTGCATACGTGGGTGTTCAAATAATTCGATGTACAATCGTTGCCACGCCAACAAAGGTTCACCGCCTGTCATAATCAAATGTATATCTTGTCCATTGTCTTGTGTCCATTTACCATTTGGAGTAAGACTTAATAAATGTTCTACTACTTCATCGACTGTAGCTTGTCTGTTAAAGTGTTTAAATTCAGGATATATGCTTGCATATGTATCACAACCTGTGTGTATAATTGGCAAGTCTTCAAATACTTCTGTNGTTTCATGTACTTTGTTATCCAATAGTGCTTGTACTTCTTGGTTGTGTATTACACCTTGTTTCTGTTTAACATCACGCATTGGCTCGCTTCTATCAAGTCCAAAGTTCATGCAACGAAAGTTACAACCAAAAGTACGAAGGAATACACTAGGTACTCCTACAAACTTTCCTTCACCTTGTACACTATAAAATGCTTCGCTATATCTCAGCTTCATCCACTAAACCTATCTATTAGTGCTATTATAACATGATATGAAAAAAATGCAAACAAACAAAACAAACAAAATTTAAGAAATTTGTTCATACCATCATCTGCCATTACTTCCCAATGCGGGCGATCATCTTTTCTAAATGCTATCCACATATCTTTAAGTACACTTCTCTTCATAGTTCTTCCCATATGCCTAGNAGTTCAGCACCAACCAGTATTAGTCCTGCTGTCAATAAATTGCCTGTACACAATGCAATAAAGCCGGCTATCCTTACTGCACTTTTTACCATACTAATTCTAAAATGTTTTACACTTGGATCTTTTGGTTCCATTAGAATGCTACCTCATAACCTGTTTTAATTGCAGTATACCACAATTTGTTTGCATGTTCAAGTGAAATATTTTCAAACTTTTGTTCAAGTTTATCACTCTTGTAAAAATCAACGTTGGCGACATTACTGCTTCTTAAAACTTGGAATGCAATACTGTCGCCGTTGTTGTTTTGCAGNATATTATTTTTTGCCTGCATTAATTATTAGCCAATTCTGCCTTTACTACAGGTGTTCGCAGAAAAGTAATATTGAAAGTTTGCCCGTTTAAATCGGTAAACCTAATAATACTATGGCTGTACACTTGATTAAAGCCTGTTACGTTTCCGTCAACATCTTTAATTTCAACATTCACATACCAGTCTTTGATATGTGGATTAATTACGTCAAGATCATCACCGTATGGCTTGATTTTATTTGCAACGGTTCTGCCTGTGTAATTAGGTACTTCATGGCTTACAAACCATTTTACCATATGAGCAGGAACATTTTGACCTTTGGCCCACTGTTCTTGTTCAGTTTCTGCATATGCAGTTGTAGATAAGATAAGTGCCATTACGGCTGTTAGAATATACTTCATCGTTCTGTTAACTCCTTATTAGACTCGATTAGTTTCTTTAATATACTATGGTTTGTTAGTTTTGTCAAGGCTTTTACGTCTTTTGGAAAACAATGCCCTCCATAACCAAACTTACCATCGGTATTCGGTGCAATCATATGACTTGGTCCTATGTTTTTCATAAAACCTAACGTACTTGTTAGATTACTGTAGTTGAAGTCTTTTGTATATCTTGTATTTAGAAATAACTCATGAAAGAATGCCACTTTAAGTGCCAGCCATGCATTATGAGTGTATTTTATCATGCTTGCATCTGTACGTGACATAGTTCTTACTAATGGTTCATTTAGATGTGGAACAAATACATTAGTCCACATCTGCATATGTTCCTCGTTATTGCCACCTAAAATAAAAACTTCTTGATTTTGAAAATCTTTTTCTGCTGATTGGGCTCTGAGAAATTCTGGATTATAGGTGACATTGTCAGGATAAGATTGCATTAGATCTGATGTAACTGTGCTTTTTAATAATATAGGCTTGCTTGTGTTGAGCATGTCTATAACCGCTTTTATGGCACTATCATCACAAGATCCATCTTCATTATCCGGAGTTGGTAAGCAAAGTATAAAAGCTTCACAATCACGAGTATCACTTAATGTTGTTGTATATTTTGCAGGATCAACTTTTGTAACATCTACTAAATGTTTTTCTAAAAAGTTAGCTACAGTTTCACCAACAAAACCACAACCAATTACTGCTATTTTCATGGTTTTTCAATTCTTTCTAAATATGCCATATCTAAATGCAAAGGTTCATCTCTTACATATTTCAAATCAATGATAGTGCTAATACCTAAAACACTTGCACCTGTTTGTTCTATTAGACGTTTGGTTGCCATAACACTACCACCTGTTGCTACTAAATCATCAACTATAATACATCTATCAGTATGTCCAAGCAATCCTGTCTGTAATGTAAGTGTAGCTTTACCATATTCTAATGTATAGCTTTCTTCAAGTAATTCGCCAGGATATTTTGAACCTGCTTTACGCACCATTACAAAAGGCAACTTCATAGCATATGCCAGTACGGCACCCATTACAAATCCTCTGCTTTCAATACCAATTATATGTGTTGGTGTTCTATGTTTAAAACGACATTTAGTTTTAATTTTTAATTCTTTCATTGCTTGCCTAAACATAGGTCCAGCAAACAAACTATTCAAATCATAAAAATTAATACCTTGTATTGGATAATCAGGTACTGTTCTGATGTAATCTTTAATAGCTTTCTTTTTTACTTTCATCATTAAAATCTTTCATCATTTCTGCATTCATTTCTTGCATGTAATAGTAATCATCTGCCATAAACTCAAGTTCCATGCCCATCATTGCAAGACTTCCTAATAGCCATACAATGATTAAAGCACCGGCTATACATGCTTGTATTCCTAATATAAGTTTTATAATATTCATTTTGGTTCCCAATGTTCAAGACATCTTGGTTCGTACATACCCATGCTACCTACTTGGATTCTGTCTCCAGATGCCTTTACTCTATAAGTTTTGGTTGCTTCTTTACCACAAACTGTACAAATAGCTTTGATCTTTTCACTTTTGTCTGCAAGTCCTAATAATTGACTTGTAGTTTCAAAAGGAACACCTCTACTATCCTGATCCAATCCTGCGGCTACTACATTAACGCCGTTTCGCAACCACATTTCAACACTACTCAAAGCATCTTTAGAGTCCATAAATTGTACTTCATCTAAACANANAGTATTNNAATTATANGGCATNATNTTATANTTGTCTTCTATTTCACTAAATTCANTAAANCTNATACATGGATAACTCAACTGATTGTGTGTAACAATAGTATCCTCATTGTAACGATTATCTTTACTAGGTTTTATCACAAGTATTTTCTTTTGTTGATGATCTGTCTTTAATACATCTGAAATTATGTATGGTAAATCATCAGCTGATACCTTTTCTTTTTTATCACCAAGCTCAATTACTCTAGCAGTAACTTTCTTTATCTCATCATCGGATAAGTTCAATCCTAAATTTTCAATATTCTTTTTTATATTCGCTTTACCAGATGTTTTACCCAAAGCATATTTTCTTTTTCTTCCAAATCTTTCTGGCAGCAATTCGTTGTAATATAAATTGTTTTTTGTATCTCCATCGGCATGAATACCGGCCGTTTGTGTAAAAACATTTTCACCAATAATTGGTTTATTAGGAGGAATTCTAAACCCACTGAATGTTGATACCAACTTACTTACGTTGTATAAATTCTTTTCACTAATATTTATTTTATAATTTTTTAAAAAATCGTTGTTGGCAGCAATTATACTTGCTAGTGGAGTATTTCCAGCTCTCTCACCCATACCGTTTATTGTTGAATGAATTCCATTACAACCAGCCTTTATCGCTTCGAGTGTATTAGCAACGCTTAAATCATAATCATTGTGTCCATGAAAATCAAAATGTAGGTCAGGAAACTCCGAACACAAATCATTAATGTATGAAAATGTCATTTGAGGGTTTAAAATACCCAAAGTATCAGGTAGCATAACTCTCCTAACACTAGTCTCACTTAGCATTTGGACAAATTCAAAAACATAATCAATTGAATTTTTCATTCCGTTGCTCCAGTCCTCTAAATAAATGTTTGAGCTGATATTATGTTTAGCGCCTTGTTCTATAATTTCTTTTACATCATCAAAATGATTTTCTTTTGTTTTTCTTAACTGATGCTTTAGGTGGTTTAAAGATCCCTTTGCTAGAATATTTTGAACTTTTACACCACACTTTTTTAACCAATCAATTGAAACTCCTTTATCAATGAATGAAAGAACCTCAATTTTATTTATAAAATCATTATTATTTGCCCAATTAATAATGGACTTTACAGCATTAAATTCACCTGCGGAAACACGCGCTGATGCAACTTCAATTCGATCTACATTTAATTCTTTTAAAAGAAGTTTCGTAATGGTTAGTTTTTCACTTTCTGANAATGACATTCCCGAGGTTTGTTCTCCATCCCTGAGGGTTGTATCCATTACTTCAATTTCTTTCATACTTATATTGGGCTATTTTTAGAAAATTCNATTATTGAATCCNTCATTTCTAATAAATAATCTATATCATCGAATCCATTTAACATATTATTTTTTTTGTATTCATTAATTTCAAAATTCTCTGAAAGTTCAATATCTACAATTGATACCTTTTGTTTTTTTAGATTAACATTAATATATGTTTGAGGGTTTTCATGTACAGCCTGAAATATTTTTTCTAGAAATATTGGACTAACTTGAACAGGTAAAACACCAACATTTAAACAATTATTTCTGAAAATATCGGCAAAAAAACTAGAAATAATACATCTAAAACCATAATCATATATTGCCCAGGCAGCATGTTCACGTGATGATCCTGATCCAAAATTTTTACCAGCAACTAAAATTTTTCCAGAGTAAGATTTATTGTTCAGTACAAAGCTTTCCTTAATGTTGTTATTTTCATCGTATCTCCAATCTCTAAACAAATTATCTCCAAAACCTATCCTTTCTGTTGCTTTTAAAAATCTAGCAGGAATGATTTGGTCAGTATCAACATTTTCAATTGGTAAAGGTACCGCAGTACCAGTTAAATTAATAAATTTATCGTAACTCATTTTAAAATATTCTTGGGTCAGTAATTTTTCCAGTGATTGCTGCAGCTGCTGCAACAATAGGGCTGGCTAGGAGTGTCCTTGCTCCTGGACCTTGTCTTCCCTCAAAATTCCTGTTTGATGTGCTAACTACATATTTTCCACTTGGGATTTTATCTTCGTTCATTGCTAGGCATGCTGAACATCCAGGTTCTCTAATTTCAAAACCAGAATTGGTTAGTATGTCAAAAATACCTTCTTTAACAATTTCATTATGTACATTATGAGAGCCAGGAACTAGCCATGCAGTCACACTTGGGCATTTTTTCTTTCCCTTTACAAAGTTGGCAAATTGTCTAAAGTCCTCAATTCGTCCGTTTGTACAACTGCCTAAAAAAACATAATCAATTTTCTTTCCAATTAAATCATCTCCCTCTGAATAGTTCATATAATTTAAAGACTTTAAAAATGTTTCTTTGTTTACGTTCAGGTCTTTGGAATATGGAATTCCATCGCTAATTGAAGTACCCATTCCTGGATTAGTACCATAAGTTATCATCGGTTCAATTTTATCCCCTTCAAATACATATTCCCTATCAAAGGTGGCATCATTTTCTGTTTTGAGACTTTTCCAGTATTTTAATAGTTTTAAGAANACATCACCCTTGGGTGTAAATTCTCTGTCTCTAACGTAATTTATTGTTTTTTTGTCAGGAGCAATCATGCCACCTCTAGCACCCATTTCTATGGATAAGTTACAAACTGTCATTCTGCCTTCCATACTCATTGCTTCGAAAACATCACCAGAATATTCAACAAAATGACCTGTTGCTCCCGATGTTGAAATTTGAGATATGATATAAAGTGCTACATCTTTTGGCGTGACATAATTGTTTAGTTTCCCATTTATAATTATTCTCATTTTCTTTGGCTTTGGTTGTAAAATACACTGAGTTGTCAAAACCATTTCGACTTCGGACGTTCCAATCCCAAATGCAATTGCTCCAAATGCACCATGAGTTGATGTATGTGAGTCACCACAAACAATGGTGGCGCCAGGTAATGTTATGCCATTTTCTGGCCCTATGACATGAACAATGCCATTTTTTTTATGTCCTAGTCCCCAGAAAGGAATTTTATGTTTTTTAGAGTTTAATTTTAAAGTTTGTAATTGCTTTGCTGATAANGGATCCTTTATCGGTAAATTTTGATTTTTTGTTGGAGTGTTATGATCTGCTGTTGCAAACGTTTTTTCAGGNAANAAAACATCAAGTTTACGATTTTGCAAACCCAAAAATGCAACAGGGCTTGTAACTTCATGAACTAGGTGCCTGTCGATGAATAGAACATCAGGTCCATTCTTTATCCTTTTAACAACGTGAGCATCCCAGACTTTATCAAATAATGTTTTAGACATAGTCTATACTAGTGCTTGTTTAATTATTTCAGGTAAATCCTGATCTTTAACTTCTTTTTTCATATCAGCAAATTTTAAAAAAACTTGGTAAACTTTATCTAATTCAATTTTGCTTAAATCAAAACCAATTTTTTTTGATCTATATGCAATTGCAGCTCTTCCACTTCTTGCAGTTAAGACAATGGATGATTCATTAACGCCAACATCATTTGGATCNATTATTTCGTATGTTTCTCTATTTTTAATTACNCCATCTTGATGAATTCCTGAGCTGTGTGAAAAAGCATTAGTTCCAACTATTGCTTTATTTGGCTGAACAGGCATTCCCATAATTTCTGATACCATTCTGCTTGTGCTGTAAAGTAACTTCGAATTAATTTTGGTATCATAACCAAGTTCACTGTGTTGTCTCATAACCATAACAACCTCTTCAAGTGAAGTATTNCCGGCTCTTTCTCCNATTCCATTTATTGTGCACTCAATTTGCCTTGCACCACTTATTACTCCTTGGATTGAATTTGCAGTAGCTAAACCTAAATCATTATGGCAATGACACGAAATAATTGCTTTATCAATGTTTGGAACATTATTAATCAAATATTCAATTTTTTTTGCGTATTGGTTAGGAAGACAATAACCAGTGGTGTCTGGAATATTTAAAACTGTTGCACCTGCATTAATAACTTTTTCACAAATTTTTGCAAGGAAATCATTATCGGTCCTTCCAGCATCTTCTGCGTAAAATTCGACATCATCAACAAATTTTTTTGCATATTTTACTGCATTAACAGCTCTNTCGGAAATTGATTCTCTGTCCGATTTAAATTTGTATTTAATATGGCTATCAGANGTTCCAATGCCAGTGTGTATTCTTGGTTTTTTTGCTTTTTTTAGTGCGCTTGCAGCAACTTCTATATCTTTTTTTACGGCTCTAGATAATCCACAAACAGATGAATTTTTTACAACCTTTGAAATTTCTTCTACTGATTTATAATCTCCTGGACTTGAAATTGGAAATCCAGCTTCAATTATGTCAACGCCNAATACNTCCAACCTTTCGGCGATTTCAATTTTCTTTTTTGTCTCAAGCTTGCAACCTGGGACTTGTTCGCCATCTCTTAAAGTGGTATCAAAAATTTTAACCAGTTCTCTACTCATATCTNAAGTAAGCCGATAAAAGTAAGAATAAAAATTTTTTAAATTTAAATTTTTGGAATGAATTCATCTGGNGGATCACATTTTAGCACCAATATTNCTTTGTTTACAGGATGTTCAAACTCTATTTCTTTTGAATGTAAGCTAATACTTTTATCNCGNAATGGTCTTTTTGCACCATATTTTANATCACCACGAATNGGTGTTCCCAACCTAGACAACTGAACTCTTATTTGGTGATGTCTACCAGTGACAAGTAAAACATCTAAAAGCAAGTAATTTTTTAATGTTTTCACAATCTTATATTCAAGAATTGCTTCTTTAGCATTTTTAGAAATTTTATCAACAACAAAAGATTTATTTTTCTTTGAATTTTTTTTTAAATAATTCTTTAAAATGCCTTCATGTTTTATGTTTTTTTTTTCAATTAATGCCCAATATTTTTTTTTGATCTTTCTAAGCCTAATTTTTTCATTCATTCTAGTTAGACATTTACTTGTTTTGGCCATAATAACTAAACCACTGGTGGGTCTATCAATTCTATTAACTAAACCTAAAAAAACATTACCTTTTTTATCATATCTTTTCTTNAAATAATCTTTGCCGATTTCAAGTAAGCACTTATCACCTGAAATATCTGATTGTACTGGAATTGACGGTTTTTTATCTACGATCAGTAGATGATTATCCTCAAAAATTATGTTTTCCATGATGGGTTAGTACATTTCATCATTATTTGGAAAATCCATTTTTTTTATATCTGAAACATAGGATTTTACAGCATCTGAAACCTGGTTGTTGAGGTTCAAATATCTGCGNATGAATCTAGGNTTAAATTCAGTTGTTAAGCCTAAAAGGTCATGCATAACTAANACTTGACCATCTACATGATTTCCAGCACCTATNCCAATCACAGGGTAATTAACTTTTGAGCAAACTTTTTTTGCAAGCTTAGAAGGTATTTTCTCTAAAACAGTAGCAAAACACCCAATTTTTTCAAGAAGAATTGCATCATTAATTAATTCTTCTGCTTCTTGCTTTTCTTTTGCTCTTACCGTGTAGCTGCCAAACTTATAAATTGATTGAGGTGTCAGCCCTAAATGACCCATTACAGGAATTCCAGCTTTAATTATTTTTGAGACGGAGTCTTTAATTTCACTACCTCCTTCCAATTTAACCGCATGAGCGCCAGATTCTTTCATAATTCTAATTGCAGATCTGAGTGCTAATTTTGCATCAGATTGATAGGTTCCAAATGGTAAATCAACAACAACTAAGGCTCTTTGAACTGCTTTAACAACAGATTTTGCGTGGTAAATCATCTCGTCTAAAGTGATTGGAACAGTTGTTTCATTACCTGCAATAACATTTGATGCAGAATCGCCAACAAGAATAATATCTACATTTGATTGATCAATAATTTTTGCAAAAGTGTAGTCATATGCCGTCAACATTGAAATTTTCTCATTATTGTTTTTCATTTCCAATAATGTCTTAGTAGTTACTCTCTTGTATATCATAAGTAATAATCAGTCGTAAAAATAAATAAATAAAAAAACATAATGACTGTCAAAGTGTCACTAATTTTCAATGGCACAGGAATTGTTCTAGAAACTTAAAAATATAATTATGAGCAAAATAATTGGTATCGATTTAGGAACAACAAATTCTTGTGTTTCTGTAATGGAGGGAAATGAGCCTGTGGTAATTCCTAACGCAGAGGGAAAAAGAACAACTCCATCTGTAATTGGATTCGTTGATGGTGGTGAGATTAAAGTAGGTGATCCAGCTAAAAGACAAGCTGTCACAAATCCTACTAAAACGATTTCATCAATTAAACGATTTATGGGTAGTAAATTTTCAGAGTCAAAAGAAGATGCAAAAAGATCACCCTATAAAGTAGTTAAAGGAGATAATGACACCTCAAGGGTAGATATTGATGGAAGATTATATACGCCTCAAGAACTTTCTGCAATGATTTTACAAAAAATGAAAAAAACTGCAGAGGATTATCTTGGTTCATCCGTGAGTGAAGCAGTTGTAACTGTCCCAGCTTATTTTAATGATGCTCAAAGACAAGCAACTAAAGAAGCCGGTGAAATTTCTGGCTTAAAAGTACAAAGAATTATTAATGAACCTACGGCTGCAGCATTAGCCTATGGATTAGATAAATCTGGTAAAGATCAAAAAATTGCAGTTTACGACCTTGGTGGTGGTACNTTTGATATTTCAATTTTAGAACTTGGTGATGGAGTTTTCGAAGTATTATCTACTAATGGTGATACTAGACTAGGTGGTGATGATTTTGATGATGCAATAATTCAGTGGATGGCATTTGAATATGAGGAAGATGAAGGTGTTGATTTGAGAAAAGATCCTATGGCATTGCAAAGACTGAAAGAAGCCGCTGAAAAAGCAAAAATAGAGCTATCATCGTCGACTCAAACAGAAATTAATTTGCCTTATATTACAGCCACTGATTCTGGTCCAAAACACCTTGTAAAAACATTAACCAGAGCTAAATTCGAGCAATTAAGTTCAGATCTTGTAAAAAGATCCATGGAGCCTGTTAAAAAAGCATTAAAGGATGCGTCTCTAAGCAAAAGTGACATCGATGAAGTCATACTTGTAGGAGGATCAACTAGAATACCTGTCATCCAAAATGAAGTTGAAAAGTTTTTTGGTAAAAAACCCTCAAAGGGGGTGAATCCAGATGAAGTTGTGGCAGTAGGTGCAGCTATTCAAGGTGGAGTTCTTACAGGTGATGTCAAGGATGTTCTGCTTCTGGATGTCACTCCACTTTCATTAGGAATTGAAACAATGGGAGGAGTTATGACAAAACTGATCGAAGCAAATACTACTATTCCTGCTAAAAAATCACAAATTTTCTCTACTGCAGCTGACAATCAGCCATCTGTTGAAATTCATGTATTGCAGGGTGATAGAGCCATGTCCAAAGACAACAAAACAATTGGTAGATTCCATTTAGATGGTATACCACCTGCACCAAGAGGTACTCCTCAAATTGAGGTTACCTTTGACATTGATGCAAATGGTTTGATACACGTTACCGCTCTTGACAAGGCTACTAACAAATCACAAGACATAAGAATTGAAGCATCATCGGGCTTAACTGAGGATGAGATTGAAAAAATGAAACAGGAAGCCGAAGCAAATGCGGAGTCCGATAAAAAGTTAAAAGAGGATGCAGACACTGTAAACAGCGCTGATGCAATGATATTTCAAACTGAATCACAACTGAAGGAGCATGGTGATAAGCTGCCTGATGAAAAAAAGAAGGCAATTGAAGATTCCTTAGAAGCTCTTAAAAAGTCACATGAGTCCAAAGATGTTGATAAGATAAAGTCTGATTTAGAAAAAATTAATGAGGCTTGGAAAAATGCCTCAGAGGAACTTTACAAATCTCAAGCAGAAGCTCAAAAAAAGACAGAATCTGACCCTAAGGCCGGAAAAAAATCATCAAAAAAAGATGATGATGATGTTCAAGATGTAGATTTCGAGGAGGTTAAATAATTTAAAATATATCTCGTTATACTATTTTAAATTATAAATTTGCACTCTAAAAATATATTATGAAAAGTGTAATTACTTGCGATATGGAGGGTGTGATTGAAACCATCAACTCTGACGGAGAAAAATTGTTTGGTTACAGTAAGGAAGAACTCATAGGTAAAAAAAGAGTGTCTCTATTTTCAGCAGGTGAAATTGTTATACAAAATGTTGGCATGTGGTTGTCCCAAGCAAACAAAAAAGGCCAGTATTCCACCAAAACTTACTTCATTAATAAAAAAGGAAAAAAGTTTAACGCACAAATTAAGATAACTCCAACCTTTGCTAATGGAAAAAATAACCCTCAAACTGGTTATTGTGGTATTACTGTCCCAATTGAAGAGGAAGTAAAAATNCCGATCAAGTTTTCAACAATTTTTATAAAGTGGGCTTTTGCAATAACTCGAGGTGGCTTTACGAGTGCATCACTATTTCCAATTTTTGCTGTTGCAGCTTTTTTAGCTGGTGCAGGGGATAACCTTTTTAATCCACTTTCTTTGATCTTGTGTTCACTTGGAATTGTTTTTTTGCACGTCGCATCAAATCTATTTAATGATTATTATGATGTAAAAGATGGTACAGATGGCGCAAATACCGAATACTTTAATGCAGGTTTGAATTCAACAATGCTTGAGGGTGCTCAATTATCTGGAGGCAGTAGAGCAGTAGAATTAGGTCTAATCACGCATATTGGAACTCTTTCATTAGCAAGAAAAATGTTGATTGTAACTGTATTGGTAACATCTCTTTTATTTATTAATATTTTTTACGTAACAGGTGAATTTTCAAATGCTCTCTGTGCACTTGCAGTCGGCTTTTTGGGAGGGTTACTAGGATATTTTTATACTGCTAGACCATTAAGATTGGTATCAAGGAGAGGCTTGGGTGAATTAGCTATATTTCTATCGTTTGGACCGTTAATGACACTTGGAGCTTTATTTGCAATTTCATCATCAACAATTGAACTTTTTTCTGATCAGTTTTATATTGCACTACTTCTAGGAATCCCTCATGGATTATTGACTACCAATATATTATACATAAACCAATATCCTGACACAATCAGTGATGCAAGTACTGGTAAAAATCATTTGATTGTAACTTTTGGAAAGAAAAACGCTCGTTGGGGATATTTATTTATATTAAGCGCAGCTTTTATTTCCTCAATCTTATTAATTCCTTATTTAGAAAACAATATAAGTTCATTTAATAAAAACATTTTTATAATCGGAAACATTGTACTTTTCGCTTATGGGTTAATTGCTTTCATTAATTTGTACAAAAATTATGATAAAAGAGAACTTATTCACTCCAATCTCAAGACTATTTACCTCCAAATTTTTTATGGTTTATTCACTGTCGTTGTATTTAATCTATTTTTTATATAATGTTTATTGAAAACATAAAAAATACACAAAATGAGTGGTGGAGATATTTACTTGTTGGTCCATTAGTAATAGTTGTTTTTTGGCAGTTTTTAGGTTCTATCCCACTATTGATTGGTCTTTTTTCGGTTGCAGATTTAGACAAACTACAAACCTTAAATGAATCAAACTTTTTAGGTGCTTTTCCAAACTACAATGTTGGCTTTGCACTGTTTTGTGTAACATTTTTAGTTGGTTTAATAGGAATTTTTTTTACTGTTAAAGTTATTCACAAACAAACAATTAAATCACTAACGACATCACGTGATAGTATAGATTTTAAAAGAATATTTACTGGTTTTTTTGTTGTTGCAATCATTAACTTAATCGGTATGATAGCTTCGTATTTGTATGATCCAAGTATGTACGAGTTTAACTTTAAACCTGAATCTTTTGTCTATCTCTTAATTATTGCTATTATTTTATTGCCTTTTCAAACAAGTTTTGAGGAGTATTTGGTAAGAGGGTATCTTTTACAGGGAATAGGAATTACAACTAAAAGCAAACTTCTTGCACTTTTAATTCCTACTTTTTTGTTTGCACTTTTGCATTTAGCGAATCCTGAGGTTGATAAAATGGGATATGGTTTTTTAGGTGCATATTTCATCATGGGACTAGTTTGGGGAGTATGTACACTTATGGATGATGGTTTGGAACTTGCACTGGGAATGCATTATGGAAATAATTTTGTTGGAATCTTATTTGTGACAGCAGATTGGACTGTCCTGCAAACAGATTCAGTATTAAAGTATGTAGGCGAACCAAATATGTCAATCATGTTTGTCACATCCATTCCTCTCCAAATTTTGATTCTTATTTATTTTTCTAAAAAATACAATTGGGTCAATTGGAGAGAAAAATTGCTTGGTTCGGTACAATAATTTATTATGAATAAGAACTCTATTTTTGGATGGGCATCATTCATACTAACTCTTTTGGGTATTGCTTTGATATTATTGGGAGTATTAAAGTATCCAGATTATGCAATTGGTTTTTCAGTTGTTGGAGTTGGTTTTATTGCTATTGGGTGGGCTTTTAATGCCCTCAAAGGAAGGGTTTAAACCATATCCTTTGGGTTTACCCAATCTTTAAATTGTTTCTTAGTTAAGTATCCGGATTTTATTGCCTCTAACTCTAGTGTTGTTCCATTTTCATGGGCCTTGTTAGCGATCTCTGCGGCCCTGTAGTAACCAATCTTTTTATTAAGTGCTGTTACAAGCATTAAAGAGTTGTTTAGATGCTCGGCAATTTTTGTCTTATTTGCCTTTAATCCAACTAAGCAGTTTTTATTAAAGCTCTCCATTGAATCAGATAATAAGTGAATTGATTCAATTAGTTTGTGTGCAATAACAGGTTTATAGACATTTAGTTCTAAGTGACCTTGACTTCCAGCAAAACTAACAGTTGTGTCATTTCCGAGAACCTGAGNACAAACCATAGAAACAGCTTCACATTGAGTTGGATTAACTTTTCCAGGCATAATTGAACTTCCTGGTTCATTTGCAGGTAGAATAAGTTCTGCAAATCCAGACCTCGGTCCGCTTCCTAAAAGTCTTATATCATTAGCAATTTTAAAAAGAGAGACAGCAATTTGTTTTAATGCTCCATGAGTTTCCACCAAAGCATCATTTGATGCAATAGACTCAAATTTATTTTCAGCAATTTCAAAATTGATTTTTGTATAATCGGAAATGTTTTTTACGACACTAACGTCAAATCCATCAGGTGCATTAAGTCCAGTACCTACAGCTGTTCCGCCAATGGCTAATTGTTTTAAGTGTTTTAAAGTATTTTTCAAAGCTTTCAAGCCGTGTTTCATTTGTGATTCGTAGCCAGAAAATTCTTGACCTAAGCTTATTGGAGTTGCATCCATCATNTGNGTTCTACCAATTTTAATGTCNTTGCTAAATTCTTTTACCTTTTTATTAAGAATTTTAATAAANGANTCNGTNGANGGTATCAGTTTTTCANATATNAGCTTTGTTACAGCAATATTTGTTGCAGTNGGAAATGTATCATTGGAGGATTGAGACATATTTATCTCATCATTGGCTTTTATGTACTTTGAATCAATAAGTGATTTACCTGACAGTATATTCGCTCTGTTCGATATGACCTCATTGACGTTCATGTTAGTTTGAGTTCCTGATCCAGTTTGCCAAATGACGAGTGGAAATTCTTTATTATGTTTATTCTGTAAAATTTCATCACATACTTCTATAATCAATTTCATTTTCTTTTTTTCAAGATTCATCAACTNATTATTTGANNTTGCACATGATTTTTTTAAAATTGCAAATGAATGAATAATTTCCGTGGGCATTGAACCGGGCTGGCCAATTTTAAAATTATTTATTGATCTTTGAGTTTGTGGTCCCCAGAGAGAATTTTCTGGAATTTTTACCTCACCGAGTGTGTCAGATTCAACTCTAAATTTTTTCCCCATAATGCAAATTTACGAATTGTTGATAAAGTATTTTTTTTTTGAAGGAATTCTTTGGTCCTTATTTTATATCTTTATGGTAATGTTTGAATTTGATCAATACCTTGGTTTCTTACTATTTATGACGGTTGTAACTATTGGATTTTGGTTAATGATATTATTACTAACTTTTATAATTCCATATTGGNTAACAGGCTCTTTCTTTGAGTGGCTTAAAGAAAGAAAAAAAAGTAAATAATATTAGTTCAAACTCAAAAGATAAGATTTCAAAAATTCTTCAATATTTCCATCTAAAACACCTGATGCATCAGTTGTTTCAGTATTTGTTCTAACATCTTTTACCATCTTGTATGGGTGAAGAACGTAGTTTCTTATTTGAGACCCCCACTCAATTTTCTTTTTACTTTCCTCAATTTTCTTTCTGGCTTGAAGTTTTTTATTTAACTCAATTTCATAAAGCTGAGATTTTAAGAGTAAGATTGCTTTATTTTTGTTATCAAGTTGTGATCTTGTTTCTGAATTCTCAATTATAATACCTGTTGGCTTATGAGTCAGCCTGACGGCTGTTTCAATTTTATTTACACTTTGTCCACCAGCTCCGCTTGATCTCATTGTTTCCCAAACAATATCAGAATTATTTATCTCGATTTCTATACTGTCATCAACCAAAGGATAAACATAGACTGATGCAAATGATGTATGTCTTTTTGCGTTGCTATCAAAAGGGGAGATACGTACAAGCCTGTGCACGCCATTTTCACCCTTGAGCCATCCAAAACAATATTCCCCATCAATTTGAATAGTAATTGTTTTAATGCCAGCAACATCACCATCAATACAATTTAACTCTTTGGTTTTAAAGCTTCTTTTTTCACACCACATCAAATACATTCTTGAAATCATTTGAGCCCAATCACAACTTTCAGTTCCTCCTGCACCTGCAGTTATTTGAATAACTGCAGACATTTCATCACCTTCGGCCGAAAGCATGTTTTTAAACTCGAGGGATTCTAAACTGTTTTTAGCCTTATTAAATGCATTGTTGATCTCATCTTCCTCAATTTCTTTATTTTTAAAAAACTCAAAAAGAACCTCCAACTCATCACAAAGTTCTGCTGTTTCTTTAAACTCTGTAACCTTATTTTTAGTTAAACTTAGTTTTTTTAAAATCTGTTGAGCTATTTTAGAGTTTTTCCAAAAATCATCTTTAATGGTTTGGCTTTCTAGTTCTGAAATGATTTTGTTTTTTTCTTCGAGGTCAAAGATACCTCCTTAAAGCACCAAGGCGTTCAATTAAATCTTTAATTTGATCTGCAGTTACCATTTGGTAAATTTAAATAATTAATTGTTTTTAAAATCATCATAAATTATATTTACCATCATGCAAATAAATTTAATAAGTGATACTGTTACAAAACCATCCGATGGAATGATTAATTTCATGAATAACTGCAAAGTTGGGGATGATGTTTTTAAGGAAGATCCAACAGTAAACAAACTTGAAAAAAAAGTTTCTGACCTATTTGGGATGGAACATGCTTTATTTTTTCCCTCAGGAACAATGGCCAATCAAACTGCCATTAATATTCTAACAAACCCAGGAGATCAATTGATTTGTAGCAAATATGCTCATGTTTATAATTATGAGGGTGGGGGTGTTAGCTTTAATTCTGGTGTATCTTGTAAATTAATTGATAAACCTAGAGGTTTATTTAATTATTCTGATGTTGAAGCTGCAATAAATCCCCCGGACTTTTATCACAGCCCGAAAACATCTTTGGTATGTATTGAGAATACTACGAATAAAGGAGGAGGAGCATGTTGGGACTTGAATGAAATAAAAAAAATAAAAGAAACTTGCATTGAAAACAATCTTAATTTTCATCTTGATGGGGCTAGAATATGGAATGCATGTGTTGAAAGAGGATATGATTATTCTGATTTTGGAAAATTATTTGATACGATATCGGTTTGTTTAAGTAAGGGACTTGGATGTCCTGTTGGTTCAGTTTTAATTTTTAAGGAAAAGTATTTAAAAAAAGCTATGAAAATTAGAAAAATCCTTGGAGGAGGAATGAGACAATCAGGATATCTTGCAGCATGTGGATTGTATGCGCTAGAAAACAATATTCAGAAATTGCATCAAGATCATATCAGAGCTAGGGAAATATCTAATTTACTTGAAAAACTATATTTTGTTGAGGAGGTTTACCCTGTTGAAACCAATATCATTATTTTTAAAAATAAAGATAAATTTTCCACAAAAGATTTTATTGATTTTATGAATCATAATGGTGTAAAATTGATTGGTATGGGAGATAATAAATTAAGACTTGTTACTCACTTAGATTACACATCCGATCATCATGAGAAATTCATGAAATTACTTTCAAAAATTCACTCANATAATCTTTTGAANTAACTAATCTTTTTTTANTTAAATTTGCAGCTTATTCCGGTTTGTATGAAAAAAGGTTTTAATGCCCATGACAATATACTTTCCCTCATTGGAAAAACACCTCTAATAAGGTTGAACAAAATAACCAAAGACTTTAATGGTACTCATTTTTGTAAATATGAAGCTTATAATCCAGGACACTCAAATAAGGACAGAATTGCCCTACACATAATCAACAAGGCTGAGAAGTCTGGTTTAATTGATAAATATTCAACAATAATTGAGACTAGTTCTGGAAATACAGGTTTCAGTCTTTCAATGATTGCCATGGTTAAAGGATACAAATGTATTGTTGCAGTTTCATCAAAATCATCAATTGATAAAATTGACATGTTAAAGTCAATGGGTGCAAAAGTTTATGTTTGCCCAGCCAATGTAGCGGCAGATGATAGTAGGTCATATTATCAAGTAGCTAAAAGGTTAAATGAAGAGATTAAAGATTCTTTCTATGTAAATCAATATTTCAATGATTTGAATATTGACGCTCATTATCAAACAACCGGACCAGAAATATGGGAACAAACAAATGGTAAAATAACTCATCTTGTTGCCAGCAGTGGTACTGGTGGTACAATTTCCGGAATAGGTAGGTTTTTGAAAGAAAAGAATAAAAACATAAAAATTATTGGAGTTGATGCTTATGGTTCAGTATTGAAAAAATTTCATGAAACTGGTGAGTTTGATGAATCCGAGATTTATCCTTATAGAATTGAGGGAATGGGAAAAAATTTAATTCCAACATCAACTGATTTTAAGGTCATAGATCATTATGAAAAGGTTGGTGATGAAGATAGTGCACATTGTGCCAGAGAAATTGCGTGTAAAGAAGGTTTATTTGTTGGTTATACATCTGGAGCATGTTTACAGGCCTTGAAACAACTTAATGAGAATAATATTTTTGAAAGTGACAGTATTGTTGTATCAATTTTTTGTGATCATGGATCTAGGTATATGAGTAAAATTTATAGTGATGAATGGATGGAGGAACAAGGATTTAGTATAAATAGAACAAAGGAGCAATTTTCATCAATTGAATATATAAAGTAAAAAATGTCTGATTTATTTGAAAAATTTAATAAGAGTATGGGCCCACTTGGTAAATGGGCTAGTATCGCTGAAGGTTATTTTGTTTTCCCAAAACTAGAGGGTAAAATATCCAATAGAATGAAATTTAACGGAAAAGAAGTTATTACGTGGAGTGTCAATGACTATCTTGGACTTTCTAATCACCCAGAGGTTAGAAAAATAGATTCTGAGGCTGCAGAAAAGTACGGATCTGCATACCCTATGGGAGCTAGAATGATGTCAGGCCACACTTCAATGCATGAAAAATTAGAAAATCAACTTGCTGATTTTGTTAATAAAGAAAGTGCATATGTACTCAACTTTGGTTACCAAGGAATTTTATCCATAGTTGATACTTTGGTATCAAAAAATGATGTGATTGTTTACGATGTCGATGCTCATGCATGTATTGTTGATGGTGTCAGACTACATCTTGGGAAAAGATTCACTTTTAAGCACAATGATATAGAAAGTTTAGTAACCAACCTTAAACGAGCTCAAAATATAGTTGAAAAAACTGGTGGTGGAATTTTGGTCATTTCGGAAGGAGTTTTTGGGATGAGAGGTGAGCAGGGAAAAATAAAAGAAATAGTGAAGCTAAAAAAGCAGTTTGATTTTAGACTCCTTGTTGATGATGCTCACGGCTTTGGAACCTTAGGTCAAACAGGTTCTGGTGTTGGTGAGGAGCAAGGTGTTATGGATGAAATTGATGTATACTTTGCAACATTTGCTAAGTCTATGGCCTCAACTGGAGCTTTTGTAGCAGGTTCAAAACAGGTTATAAAGTTCTTAAAATATAATATGCGCTCTCAGATGTTTGCAAAATCATTACAGATGCAATTAGTTGTGGGAGCTATCAAAAGGTTAGAAATACTCAGAAATGAACCCGTTCACAAACAGAAACTATGGGATAATGTTAAAATGCTTCAAACTGGTTTGAAGAAAAGAGGGTTTGATATTGGTAAGACGCAAAGTTGTGTAACCCCTGTTTTTCTCAAAGGTGATGTTCCTGAGGCCATGGTATTGGTAAAAGATTTGAGAGAAAAATACAATATTTTTTGCTCTATTGTTGTTTATCCCGTTATACCTAAAGGCTTAATTCTTTTGAGATTAATTCCAACAGCTACACACACTGTTCAGGATATTGATGAAACCTTAGATTCATTTTCTGAAATTAGAGAAAAATTAACTGATGGTTATTACAGAAAAATCTCAGAAAAATTTAAAGCTGACTAATATTTTTAAATTTTTGTTACATTTGCGCTTTGATGTGCGCATTTAATGCAAAAAAAATCTTAAACACCTCAAAACTGTCTTTAATTCTAAGGCGTCTTGCTAGTCAACTTTACGAAAATCATAATCATTTTGAAAATGCTGTACTTATTGGTATACAACCAAGAGGAAAAATACTTGCAGAAAAATTAAAAGAAATTTTAATTACTGAATATAAAATAAAAGATATTGACCTTGGTTTTCTTGATATTACTTTTTTCAGAGATGATTTCGGAAGAAAAAATAAAATTCTTAGTCCAAATAAAACATCAATTGACTTCTTCATTGAGGATAAATCAGTGATATTAATTGATGATGTGTTGTACACAGGCAGAAGTGTTACTGCAGCTTTGGCGGCACTTCAATCATTTGGAAGGCCAAAAAAGGTGGAGTTATTAAGTCTGGTTGATAGGCGTTTTTCCAGGCACCTGCCAATTCAGCCTGATTATTATGGCCTAAAGGTTGATTCAATCAATAACCAAAGGGTAGAAGTAAAGTGGGATAAAAATAATAAAGGGGGATCAGTCAATATTTTACAAAATGAAAAATAAATTGTCGGTTTCAAATTTATTGGGAATAAAATACATTACTCTTGAAGATATTTACTCCTTTTTTGATGCAGCTGAAAATTTTAAGGAGGTTATTAATAGAAAAATCAAAAAAGTACCTAGTTTGAGAGATATAACTATTGCAAATTTATTTTTTGAAAATAGTACTAGAACTAAAATTTCATTTGAATTAGCACAAAAAAGATTATCAGCTGATGTAGTAAACTTCAGCTCTAGCGGCTCATCAATAAAAAAGGGGGAAACCTTGGCTGATACGGTTAACAATATTCTTTCCATGAAAGTTGATATGATTGTTATGAGACATCCAAGTCCTGGAGCAAGTGTTTTCTTATCAAAAAATGTTAATTCATGTATAATTAATGCTGGAGATGGTTGTCATGAACACCCAACACAAGCCCTACTTGATGCTTTTACACTAAAATCAAAACTTAAGGATTTTTCAAATAAAAATATCCTGATTGTTGGTGATATTCTACATTCTAGGGTAGCACTATCCAATATTTTAGTTTTTAAAAAGCTAGGTGCTAATGTTAAAGTTTGTGGGCCATTATCATTGATTCCAAAATATATCAAAACATTGGGTGTTGAGTATGAATCCTCACTTGAAAATGGATTAAAATGGTGTCACGTTGCAAGTATGTTGAGAATTCAAAACGAAAGAATGAATCAAAGTTATTTTCCTACAACACGCGAGTATGCCAAACAGTTCGGACTAAACCTTGATAAGTTAAGTCAATGCGACAAGGACATAATAATAACCCACCCAGGTCCGATCAATCGAGGTGTAGAACTATCAACTGACTTGATTGACTCAGGAAAGACAGTGATTTTAGATCAAGTTGAAAATGGCGTTGCTATTCGAATGGCAGTTTTGTATTTATTAGCTTCAAAATTGTGAGTATAAACTATTCAACACTAGTTTTAAAGAAAGGATTGGATAAGGAAAACTTAAAAGACTTGATTTCCAAATTTTCAACCAACATAATTGTTGAATTCGAAGACTTTAATGATTTTAATCTATTTCACGAAAATTCTTTCAACTCGTATGTGAATCTAAAAAATAAATCAATTGTGATATTATCAGACAAACATTCAAACTCAGATAAATACAAATTTTCCTTTTCTCCAACAATTCAAGAAGCAAAAGACATCATCCAAATTGAAGAAATTGAAAGAGAAATTGATTAATTTTAAATCAAAGTGAAAGATTTTTCAGATTACAGAATAAATTACTCAAAATACAGTCTTTTAGAAGATGAGATTGTTAAAAATCCTTTTGATTTATTCAAAATTTGGTTGAAGATGGCTGAGGATGATAACCAAATTGATGAGCCTAATGCTTTTACATTAGGTACTGTGAACCAAAAAAATGAACCAAGAAACAGAGTTGTTTTGATGAAAAAACTTAAACAAAATGGAATTGTCTTTTTTACAAATTATGATAGTAAAAAGGGTAAATCAATTGAAGCAAATAATAATGTTTGTTTGTCATTTTTCTGGCCCTCTTTGGAAAAGCAAATAATTATAAATGGTATTTGCTCAAAGATTTCTAAAGAAGATTCAGATGACTATTTTTATTCTAGACCTAGAAATAGTCAAATTGGAGCGTTAAGCTCAGATCAAAGCAAAGAAATTCCTAACAGGCAATATATTGAAGAAAAGTTTGAGAGAATAAAAAAAAGTAAAGTAAAAATAAAAAGACCAATGAATTGGGGAGGTTTTTTTGTTGAAATTAATGAGTTTGAATTCTGGCAGGGTAGAAGTAGTAGATTACATGACAGAATTGTTTTTTCTAAATCAAAAAATAATTCTTGGCAAATTAAGAGATTAAGTCCTTGAAAAAACTTATTGTAATTCGTCATGCAAAATCTGATTGGTCAAATAATACCTCTGATTTAGATAGACCAATTTCAAAAAGAGGAGTAAATGATGCTAAGATAATTTCCCAAATTTTAGACTCTGAAAATTTAAGGCCAGAAATTATATATACAAGTATCGCAAAAAGAACAATTGAAACCTCTGAGATTTTTATAGAAAGATCAAAGTTTTTATTCAATTTAGATTGTTTGAAAGTAGATGAATTATATGATTTTAGTGGAAATCGTGTGAAATCATTTATTAAAAATTTAAATGAAAAGCTATCTACAGTTTTAATCTTTACCCACAACAATTCTTGCAATTTTTTGGTCACTGATTTTGCGAATAGATTCAATTTACATGTCCCTACTTGTGGAATGTTAATTTTTGAATTTAATGTATCTTTATGGGCTGAAATTGAGAAGTCTAAAAGCTTTTCTTTTTTCTTCCCAAAACAGTACAGGTGAAATATGAATTTAAAAATCGTGAGTTAAGTTGGCTTGAATTTAACGAGAGAGTCCTCCAAGAAGCCTGTGATCGAACAGTTCCAATAGTTGAGAGAATCAGATTCATTGGAATCTTCTCGAACAACTTAGATGAGTTTTTTAAGGTTAGATACGCTACCATTAAAAGAATTGCTGTTTCTCCTCAAAAAAACAAGAAACTGTATAAAGGACTCACTGCAAAAGACTTATTAAATGAAATAACAAAAAGAACCATTAAAATTCAAAATAATAGCTCAAGAATTTTAAAATCCATAAAATCAGAGCTAAAGAATGAAAATATTTTTTTTATTAATGAGAAAAATATCCCAAACATCCATAAAGAGAAAATTTTTTCTTTTTTCTCTGAAAAAATTTTACCTCAAATGGAGGTAATCATATTTGATAAATCAAATTCATTTCCCGTTTTTAAAGATTCCAATTCATTTCTTATTGTAAAGATTCAGAAAAAAATTGAATCTGTGATTTATGCTTTGATAAAAATCCCTGAGCAAATTAATAGATTTTTTGTCATTGATGAATCAGAAAAAAAATATGTGATATTTATTGATGATATAATTAGATACCATTTAAAAGATATTTTTAAAATTTTTAGTCCAAAAAAAATATTTGCTTTTAATATAAAAATGACTAGAGATGCTGAGCTGGATTTTGCTTATGATATATCGAAAAGTTATCTTGAAAAGATTTCTCAGAGTCTAAAAAAAAGGCAAAAAGGAAAGCCTGTAAGGTTGGTCTATGATTCTTCAATTCATAACGATACATTAAATTTTTTAATAAAAAGAATTGGTATTAATAAAAGCACTGATAGTATAATTCCAGCAGAAAGGTACCACAATAGAAGAGACTTTATGCAATTTCCTGATTTTGGAAAGTACAATCTTACATATGCTAAATCTGAACCTTTAAACATCAAATTTTTTGATAAAAATGAAAGTATTTTCCAAACAATAAAAAATAGAGATGTTTTACAACACACTCCTTTTCACAAATTTATTTATACATTAAGATTTTTGTCTGAAGCTTCCATAGATCCAGATGTGAAATCTATTTCAATAACGATTTACAGATTGTCAAAATTGTCGATGATTGCAAACACNCTTATTAATGCCTCAAAGAATGGAAAATTAGTTACAGTTCAAATTGAGCTCCAAGCCAGATTTGATGAAAAAGCNAATATAAAATATGCAAAATTGTTTGAGGAAAATGGTGTTAAGTTAGTTTTTGGCTTACCCAATCTAAAAGTACATGCAAAAATTTGTGTTGTGGAAAAGAAAAATGGTAGAAAATATGATAAATATGGCTTTATAAGTACAGGTAATTTTAATGAGTCAACAGCTAAGGTTTATACTGATATTACATTATTCACGGCTAATAAAGAAATCCTGGATGATGTATCAAGTATATTCGATTTTATTGAAATAAATTATAAAAAAATTAAATTNAANAAACTCTTTATATCCCCATTTAAAACCAAATCTACCTTCAAAAAATTAATTAGAAATGAAATTAGAAATGTCAAAAAAGGTCAAATTGCTTGGATTAAAATTAAACTAAACAGTATTACTAATTATGAAATGATTGAGGAGTTATATAAAGCAAGTATTGCAGGTGTCAAAATTGAAATGATTGTTCGTGGAATATGCTGTTTAATACCAGGAAATAGTGAATTCAGTAAAAATATTGAGGCCAAAAGTATAGTTGACAAATACCTCGAGCACACTCGATTTTTTATTTTTTGCTCAGGAGGTGAAAATAAAACTTATATTTCTTCTGCAGACTGGATGACTAGAAACTTAGATAACAGAATTGAGGTAACATGTCCAATTCTTGACCCGTATAATAAAAAAGAGATCCTAGAAATATTTAACATTTATTGGTCAGATAATTTAAAGTCACGAAAACTTAATTCGTTGAAAATAAATGAGTATTCAAAAAACAAGAATCAACAATTAAAATCCCAAAATTCAATATATAATTATTATCAAAAAAAGCTTGAAAAATAAAATTAATTACAAGAGGATTGCAACAATTGATATTGGATCAAATGCGATTAGAATGTTAATTTCAAACGTATATGAAATTAACGGTAAAAAAGTAAGTACCAAAAACAATATTGTTAGAATTCCATTGAGATTAGGTGAAGATTCCTTCTCAAAATCAAAATTATCTGATTCAAGTACAAACAAATTAATAAAATCATTTAAGGCATTTAAGTTATTAATGGATATTAATGAAGTGGATTCTTTTTTAGCTTATGCAACTTCGGCATTAAGAAACATTAATGATTCAGATATGCTTCTAAAACGAATTTTTGATGAAACTGGAATAAAGTTGGAGTTAATTTCTGGTGAAAAAGAAGCACAAATCACCTCTCAACAAGATATTTCTGATCATATTGGCAAAACAAAAAATTATTGTTTTGTTGACGTTGGGGGTGGAAGTACTGAGGTTATTATTTTTAAAAACTTTAAGATTTTAAAATTAAAATCCTTTAAAATTGGTTGTGTTAGGCTTTTAGATGATGGTGTGGATAATCAAATTTGGAATAAGTTTGAAAAATGGCTTATACAAAACGCGAAAGAATTAAAAAAACTTAAAATTATTGGTATTGGTGGAAATATAAATAAAATCTTCAAAATATCAGGAACAAAATATTCAAAGCCTTTAAACAGAAAAAGATTCAAAAAAACTCTTAAAAAGATTGATGATATGTCATTGTCAGATAGACTCACTAAATTAAAACTTAACCCTGATCGTGCAGATGTCATTATTCCAGCAGGTAAAATCTATCATTTTGTTTTAAAAACACTAGGTGTTAAAGAGATATATGTTCCAAAAATTGGATTAGCAGATGGTATGGTAAATGAAATTATAAAATAGTTATAAATCCAACTTTAAATCTTCTTTGAATTTTCCTACCAAAGGATTAATTTCAATTAGCTTGGTTAATTTTTCAGTTGGAGATGAAAAATAATCTCCATTTTTTTTCTCCTCAATCTTCGATAAAACTTTTATTTTATAATTATTTAGTTCTGTTTGCAAAAAAATAGTAAATGCCTCTTTTTCTTTTTCAAATTCACTTAAACTTACTTTAGAGGGTAGGGTAAATGTAATTGAGTTTTCATTAATTGTTGGCTCATTCATTTCTAGAAGACTGGAAAGACTCTTTTTGCCCAAATCATTGATTTTTTTGGAATACTTCTTAATCTTATTTTTTAGGGCATTTAAATTAAAGTTGTCAGTTGATTTCTTTTTTTCAGATTCAATTAAATCTTTTTCCTGCTTAGCTTGTTTTTTTAGTTTTAAGCTAGAAAGAGAAAGTGCAGAAATATTCTCCGCTTCTTGGACATTCTCTATTGTAGATTTTTTTAATAATTCTTTTTTTTGAAATTTTTCCTCATCAATACTGTTTTGCTTGAATGAATTTTTTTTAAGATTTATTGTTGATTTGGAGTCTGTATTTTCAATTTTTTTTTTTTTCTCCAGTAAATTTGAGGATACATTTTTTTTACAAATTTTCATTAATGATATTTCAACCACTAATTTTTTATTTTCAAACTTTGATAAATTGATAATAGAAGTTTCCAAAATTTCAATTGCATGAATAAGTTTACTTTGTTCTGCGAGCTTAGATTGGTCTATAACTTTCTCAAAATTATTTTCATCGTCAATTAATGATTGTGAATTAGAAGCCTTTACAACAATAAGGTTCCTAAAATGCTCTACTAAACCCTCCAAAAAATCTTTCTCACCAAAACCTTTGTCAGAAATTTCATTAAACTTTAGAATTGCATTGTTGAGTTCCGATTTTAATATGAAATCTGATAGCTCTAAATATGTGTCAATATCTAGAATATTTAAAATTTGAGATGTTTTTTCTAATGTTATATTACCATTTGTGTAGTTTATCACCCTATCTAAAATTGTAAGTGAATCACGAAGCGAACCAAAAGCTTTTTTAGCAATAATTGAAACAGCTTTCGGCTCGTAATTATATCCTTCAGATTTAATAATTTCTTCTAGGTATTGTTTACTTTCTAAATCTGATATTTTATTAAAGTCATAGATTTGACATCTTGACAAAATTGTAGGTAATATCTTATTTTTTTCTGTTGTTGCAAGAATAAACACTATGTGTGGTGGAGGCTCCTCAAGTGTCTTTAAAAAAGCATTTTCAGCTTCTTTAGTAAGCATGTGAACCTCATCAATGATGTAGACCTTATATTTTCCAAGTTGTGGAGGTATTTTTACTTTTTCAAGAAGATCTCTTATGTCATCAATCTTTCTGTTTGATGCAGCATCAAGCTCAAAAATATTGAAAGCATAATCATAATTTTCTAATTGTATAAATTCTTTATTGATTTCACGAGCATAAATTCTTGCACATGTTGTTTTACCAACTCCTTTTGGTCCGCAAAATAAAATCGCAGAGGGAATTTTATTTTCCTTTACTGAATTTTTTAAAGTGTCTGTTATGTGATTTTGTCCAATAACTTTACTAAACTCATTTGGTCTATATTTTAATGCCGATACTTTGTAGTCCATGCTTATTACAAATATATATTAGAGGATTAATTTTTTAATATTTTTTTCAAAATATATTAATTTTGATGTGGCAGGTCTCCTTATCGCTTTTTTAAAGAGGAAAGTCCGGACACCAAAGAGCTTTGTAGCGGGTAACACCCGTCGCTATTTTTTAGTAGGAAAAGTGCAACAGAAAGTATGTACAGTTAGGCTGTAGTGGAATCATGTAAACTCTACAAGGTGTAACGCCAAGTAAATCAACGTTTGAGGGTTGCTCGCCTGATGTTGAAGGGTAGGCGGCTAGAGTTTAGTAGTAATACTAAACCAAGATAGATGATAAGGCATGACAGAATCCGGCTTACAGACCTGCCTTTATATAATCTTTTGTTTTTGGCCCACAATTAAAAATCATATCAAGGATACTTAAACCATCAATAAATCCATTTTTCTCTTCAAAAGTTTGAGTATACTTAATATTTGGAGTGTTTTTAATTTCCTTTGAATCAATTTGTTTAATAGTTAAACTGTTGGTGTATTCNTCAAAGTTAAAATCTATGGTACTGTTTAAGCAATCCAATTCCAACCATTTTAAAACCAATTTGACAGAATTTAAATTTAGTTCGTAAAGATTATCGATATTATCTCCATAAAATTCCATCAAATCATCTTCATAAAATTCGAAATATGGAGATGATTGATATGCAATTTTTATGGACTTAAAATGATTTTTTTTCCAATTTGATGATGAATCTATTGAAATGTCTTCATAATATCTTTTCAAATTTTTCCCACTGTGTTTTATTGGGATCGACAGCATTAATTTTCCATTGGCACCATGTATGTAAGTTCTATTTCTAAGTGTTTGTTTTTTATAATAGGATTTATTCATCCAAAGAAAATTATTTTCAATAATTATTTTCCAAAAAAAAATAGATGGAAAATATGTAGGTAACAAAATTGATTTCATTTTTTATTGCGTGAAATAAAAAACTTATTAGCAACCCAAGAAATAATACAAAAAATGATAAAGTGAATCAAATAAGATCTTGGTTCACCATCTTCGTGAATAGTGGTGAAAACCCTATCCCACCTAATTTTCCAATTACTGATACCATCATTTATGCCATCAATACTCATCCAAATAAAAATTGGACGACCTACAATGTGGTTCTCAGGCACATATCCCCATGCCCTGCTATCTTCGCTGTTGTACCGATTGTCTCCCATCATCCAAAAATAATCCATCTCAAACTTATAGGAATTACTTTCTACACCATTTATTAATATTTTGTCATTAATTAACTCTAATTTATTTTTTTCGTAATCCCTTATGATTTTTTTGTAAATGGGTAGTGTTTGCTTATTTAATTCTATTTCTTGTCCTTTCTTTGGAATAATGATTGGCCCAAAGTTATCTTCATTCCAGTCATACTTTATATCGTTAGGAAAAAAGCTAGTATTGTAAGATTTTGTTGTTTTAAAAATCCTGTAAATTGAATCGAAAATTTTTTTACTTTCTAATTTTTCAAAATCCTCATTTGTTAAAGAAATAATTTTTTCTAATTCTTTAATTTCTGTTACTCTTAATCTGTTTTCGGCTATTATTTTAGATGGTATTCCTTTGTGACCGGTTGTTACAATGAAATTCTCAATATCGGAGCTAATCAATGATGAGATGTAAGGCCTAATCCCCTCGAATTGTCGATTGCTATTTATCCCTGATATTTTAAATTTCCTACTAAATCCTGTAACATTTATTTTCAAAAGTTCTTTACTTGAAATTCCATTCTTGTTAGTAGCTTTAAAGTTGAATAGGGGTTTTGCCCTGTAGGGTAATTTGGAAGGTTCATCATTGATGTACAACAACCCGTCAATAATTTCAAGTTTATCTCCAGGAATTGCAACACATCTTTTAACATAGTTTGATTTTTTATCAATAGGTTTTACAACACCTGCTTCCTTAACAAAAAACCTTCGAACTGTATCCGCTGGCCAGTTAAAGGTTACCAAATCATTTCTTTTTATTTTTCTTAAAGCAGGGATTCTCAAGTATGGTAGTTGAGGTTTATTTAAATATGATCTAATCCCAGTACCGACGATTGTATCATGAACCATTGGAAAAGCAGCTACAGTTTTTGGTACTCGGGCTCCATAGTGATATTTACTTACAAATAAGAAGTCACCAACTAGTAGCGTTTTCTCTAGTGATCCGGTTGGAATAATAAAGGGCTGAATAAAATAAGTATGGACAATGGTTGCCAGTATTATTGCAAAAACTATTGAACCTGCCGTTGATTCTTTACGATCATGGTTGGTTATAATTTCTTTTTTTATTGATTTTGAAAAGTTTATTGAATATATGTAGAAACCAAATGTAATTAGCACTAAAAAAATTGATGTCCATGATTTTTTTCCAAAATTTTTACAAATCTCAATCCAAATCACTGGAAACATCATAATATTTACAATCGGAATGAACAATAAAATTACCCACCACCACGGACGGTTAATTATCCTCATTAAGACCAATGCATTGTAAATTGGAATAAATGCAGCGAAGGATTTGAATCCTGCAGAACTATATAACCTATACGTACCTAATCCATGAATTAATTGAACAAAAAGAAAAAACAAAAACCAACCTAACCAACTCATAGAAAATCATTTAAAAAGTCATCCATTTCGAAAAAGCCATTTTGACTGATTATCCATTGAGCACAAACAATCGAACCAAGTGCAAAACTGTCTCTGTTCTTAGCAGTATGAGAAATTTTAATTAAGTCTGAAAATGACTCATAAATTACTTCATGAGTTCCATTGTTTGATCCAATTCTTTTAGATTCAATTAATGTATCTTTTTTTAACACCGAGTCAATATCTTTTTTGATTTTTAATGCAGTTCCGCTTGGTGAGTCAATTTTTGAAGTGTGATGAACTTCGTTGATCCTTAAATCAAACTCATCGCTATTTTTCATAATTTTACTAACTGAATTATTGATTTTAAAGAAAAGATTTACACCCAAACTGAAATTTGGGGAAAACAAGAAAGTGTTATTATTTTTTTCACAATACTTTTTAATTTTTTCGATGTCGTTGAGCCAACCTGTTGTTCCACAAATAACTGGTAGTTTTTTTTCAAAACATTTCATTATGTTTGGAAGTGCACTTTCAGGTGTTGAAAATATAATTGCAACATCAGAATTTCCCTTGACCTCATCACTTGGTGAATCTATTATTTGATTAATTGAATGTCCTTTTGATATGGCAATATTCTCAACCATTTTTCCCATTTTACCATATCCAATTATACAGATTTTCATTAAAAATTATAATTTATTTTTATTCCAATTGAGGGTCCGTTATCACTTGAAAAATCCAATACTGATGGTTGAAAACTTATATTTTCATCAACATTATAATCGAGCAAGTGAGCATCAATATTGGCATCTAAAATATTCAAAAAATAAAATCCAACTAAGAAAACCATCGATAAATCCTTATTTTTTCTGTAAAAATCTTGACCATCTAATAATCTATCATTGTTTAGGATCACACCTTGAAATTCATCATCATTGAATCCTGCAATTCTCCTCTTATATGCATTTCGATACGAAAAATATTTTTTCTTATTAAAATCATATGCATAACCAGAGATTCCAATAGCAGAAAAAACAATTGGGACTTTCCAGGCTTTTTTATTGTAAATTTGACCAAGGCCAGGGAAAACTGCTGAGTAAAACGCTGCCTTTGATGGTCTTAAAATATTTATGTTTTCTTTTTTTACTTGATCTTGCGCTAATGTTAACAAAGAAAAAATTAAAGAAATAATAATAAGATTATTTTTCATTTAGTTGTTTTAAAAACCCTTTAAGTTTATCCTCATTTTGAAAATCAAAACTCACTGATTTTGTTTTTTCACTGAGTTTAAATTTGATATTTGTATCGTATCTCTTTTGGATATGTTCTTTAATTTCAAAGTAGAATTGGGGAATTGATTTTGTGGCCTTAGATTTCCTTCCCTTGATTTGAGAGACAAGTCTTTCTGTATCTCGAACAGATAATGATTTTTTTAAAATTTTTTCATAAACTAACAATTGCTCTGCACTTGAGTTGATGTTTATTAGAGCTCTTCCATGACCCATTGAAATAAAATTATCTCTTAATCCACTTTGAATAATTGGGTCAAGTTTTAGTAAGCGGATATAATTTGTAATTGTCGTTCTATCTTTTCCAACTCTTTTGCTCATTTCATCATGTGATATTTTTAATTCTTCAGTTAGCCTACTGTATGAAATTGCTATTTCGATTGGGTCAAGATTTTTTCTTTGAATATTTTCTACAAGTGCCATTTCTAATGATTCTTGGTCGTTTGCAAGTCTAATGTATGCAGGTATGGATTTTTTCGATAATTTTTGAAAAGCCCGTAATCTTCTCTCACCAGAAATTAACGTGTAGCGATTATCATTTTTTTTAACAGTTATTGGTTGAATCAGCCCTAATTTTTCGATGGAAGAGGTTAATTGTTCTAATTCATAAATATTAAAATTTGTTCGGGGTTGAAACGGGTTAAGATCTATTAAATCTATTTCTACTTCATTGAAAAGTTTATTTTTTTTTTGATCAAGTATATTATTTTCATCATCATTTAATATTGATGATAAACCCCTACCAAGCGCTCTTTTTTTATACTCCTTCGCCATCCGAATTCAAATTTATAATTTCTTGTGCAAATTTTAAATAGCTCTTCGAACCTTTACTTGTTGCATTGTAAACTAATATGCTTTCACCATAGCTGGGTGCTTCTCCTAAACTAACATTTCTTGGAATTATTGTATTAAAAACTACATCCCCAAAGTGTTTTTTTACATCGTCCTTAACTTGATTTGATAATCTTAGCCTGGAATCAAACATAGTTAATAAAATACCTTCCAGCGATAAAGTAGAATTGTGGACTTTTTGTACCCCCTTTATTGTATTGAGTAATTTTCCAAGACCTTCCAAGGCAAAATATTCACATTGAATAGGTATAATGACAGAATTTGAACAGGTTAATGCATTCAATGTTATTAATCCTAATGATGGTGGACAATCAATAATTACAAAATCATAGTTGTTTTTTATTTTATCTAATGAATTTTTAAGTAAATATTCTCTATTTGATTCATTAACAATTTCAATTTCTAAACCTACCAAATCAATTTTAGCAGGAACAATATCCAAATTTGGACTACCAGATTTAATAATTAGGTTTTTAGGATCTGATTTCCCAATTATTAAATCATATGATGATAAATTAATCTCGTTAGAATCAATACCCAAACCTGAGCTTGCGTTGGCTTGAGGATCCATATCAATTAATAATACATTTTTTTCAAGTACACCAAGGGCAGCGGATAAACTGAGAGCTGTTGTGGTTTTTCCTACGCCACCTTTTTGATTTGATACTGAAATTATTTTACTCATTAATCTTCAAATTCTATAATATAAATTTCTTCATTTTCTTTTTTCATAAAATGTTTTTCCCTGCCGTATTTTTCCAAGCTATCTAAATTTCTTAAAGTTGATATAAGTTTTTTATCTATCTCAATTTCCTTTTCGAGTTGATTGATTTTTTTTTCAAGTTCATTGATTTGTGATTTTAGTTTTAAATTGATTACAATTGAGTTTGAATCGAGAAATAAAAGCCAAATCAAGAAAAAACTACTTATTAAAACATATATGTTACTAAATATTTTAAAAAATCTAGAATTCTTTATGATTTTGATAACCTTCACTAATTAACTTTTCAATTTTTCTAGAAATAGCTTTGAACGAATAATTTTCTTTAATTTTTAAATCAGCATATTCTTTTGTTTTTTCAACAAATTTTTTGTGCATAGGAATTATCATTTTTTCAAACCTATTTATTACCTCATTTTTTGTTCTAGATCTTTCAATGATGTCTCTGTTTATTCTTCTATCAAGCCTAATATCGTATTCAACATCCAAAAATATGCTTAAATTGAAAAGTTTTCTAATATTTTTTTTTAACAAAATGTAAATTCCGTCAACTATCAGAATATCGCAAACATTAATTTTTTTATTTTTTGACAACCTTTTGTGTGATTTATATGAGTAGACTGGACAATAGATCTCATTGCCATCAATAAGTGATTTCAAATGTTGATAAAATAATTCAAAATCTATAGAATCTGGATGATCAAAATTAATTTCACATCTCTCAGCAAAACTTAAGTCTTTGTAATTTTTATAATAAGAATCAAGGCACAAATACTCAACTTTGTATTTATTAAATTGATTGATTATTTTTTTTGATAAATAGGACTTTCCAGAACCTGTTCCTCCACACACAGCTATTACAATCATTACTCATTTTTTGGATTCAATCTGAATATTCCTTTATTCTCAACTGCAATATGAATTAGACCCTCTGGACTTAATTTGACATCTCTAACTCTACCAACATTTTTTGCAACTTTTTCTCGGTATGTAACTTTTCCATCTTTTAACTCAAGCCTTTCTAAATACATGTATTTAAGTGAGCCAACCAGCAAACTTTCACTCCAACCATCATATCTCTCACTCCAGATGTATTCGAAACTACTTGGTGCAATTGATGGAACCCAATAGTATAGAGGCTGTTCTAGACCTGGAAGAGCCTTATCTTTTGTGATTGTCGTACCAACATAATTAATACCATAGGTTATTTTAGGCCATCCATAGTTTTTACCAGGGCTAATTATATTTATTTCATCACCTCCTCTTGGGCCATGTTCATTTGTCCAGATTTTACCCGTTTCTGGATGTAAGAATATTCCTTGAGGATTTCTATGACCATACGAATAAATGGCTTTTTTAACACCATCGGATCCAAAAAATGGATTGTCTTCAGGGATAGAGCCATCAATATTAATTCTATAAACTTTACCACCATCTTTTTTCAAGTCCTGGGGGTTTAGATCTCTGTTACCACGATCTCCGATTGTAAAATATAAGAAACCATCATTATCAATTTGAATTCTAGAACCAAAATGTTGTCCCCTCGTTGTATTTTCTTCACCCTTGTACAATAGCTTGAGATTTAATAGTTTATTTTCTAGCAATTCAGCACTTGCAATTGCAGTATTTCCACCACTTTCTCTATTCCCCGATGCGTAGGATAAAAAAATAAGATTATTTTCCTTAAAATTAGGATGGAGCTCAATGTCCATCAGACCACCTTGCCCTCTTTCATAAATTGCTGGTAACCCAGTTACCTCAGTAACATTATTTTCACCAACTATAAAAATGTTGCCTCTTTTTTCNGTGTAAATAATTGTTTTTTCATCAATAAACTCTATGCTCCATGGAATATTTTTTGTTGGATGAATTAGCTGCAAATCATAGATTTCATCTTTAGGTTCGTTGATTGTTTTATCGTCTTGTGCGCAAGATATATTGATAAAAAAAAGTAGAAGTAAAAAATTTTTCATAGTATTTAAAAAAAGTCGGGATGACAAGATTTGAACTTGCGACCCCACGCACCCCATGCGTGTACGCTACCAGACTGCGCCACATCCCGAATAATATACAAATATACTTTAATGACAGCTAACATTATATTTTTTTAGTTTCCAATAATTATAGGGTAGTGGTGTATAGAAACCAGCTAATAGCATTATTGGAACTACCCACCAAGTTAGCATAGCACCGCCTGTCAAAATTAAGTCAGTTATATTCATGGATGCTTCCATACCAATCATTGAAATAAAAGACATCCCAAATGCTGTTTTAAGTGATGAGGAAAAACTCATTTGTTTTAACAGAATAATAGTTTCAAGAATAACGGATGTAATTAATCCATTAATGATTGCTAAGCCCATCACTTCAAAGTTAGACCATGAGTGCTCAATATTTTGGAAATAAAAAATTGTTCCAAAATCTCCAATTGAACAACCAAGTAAACACCATAATGTATTTTCTTTTGCTTTTCGCCAGGTAGATTTACAATTCCAATTCATATTACAAAATTATTGAATTGTTCTTATTTTCTTAGATTTGGAATTAAATTAAAGTTATAAAATGAAAAAGTTATTAATACTATTTATCGTAATACTATTTTGTGCTTGTGATGAGCCTGTAAAAATTGATTCGGCTGATTGGTCAGGAACTATTTCAGCAACTGACGAAAGAAATGCTATAATGAATACGTTCCCTGACGCATATGAAAATAATGATAGAGAAGCGGCACTTTCAATATTTGCAGAGGATGCCGTGTTTTATGTAAATGACACACAATTAACAGCTGTTGATGTTGTCGATGCTTTTATGACAGGACATGAATATTTTGATGATGTTAAAAATATAGATAGAACAACAACTACAATGTTTTACAATAATGGTGAAATTTATACCAATTATTGGTACACTTGGAATGGAACCAATAAAAAGACAGGAGAATTGTTATCGATTCGAGGACATGCTTGGTTTAAGTGGGATGGATTAAAGGTAGTTGAAGCATATAATGCTTTTGATCCTACAGAGTACAACAAAGTTTTTGAATAAAAACTACATTCGACAAATTTAAAAATCCTCTTCTTAAAGAGGATTTTTTGTCGGGGTGGCAGGACGATTTGCTACTCACATCATCTTTCCTAAAACCTTCAATAACAGAGTGTAATAAAGGATTTTAAATTATGTTTTTTGTTTTTTTACTAAGAATGGGGTACAATGTTACCCCAAAATTAATTTGACAGATTGTTATATTTCTGTTTAATCAAAAACATTAAATAATCAATGTCAGAATTCTTGGTCATAGGAATTTTATATATAAAACCTTTTCCTCCAGATTTCCACTCCCACGAACCTTCTTTTGAAATACTTTTTGGATCATCTATGTAAAAAAAGTTTTTTGATCTTTTACCCTCAGAGTTAACAATACCCCTTCGTAGTTCTATCTGTATATTATTCTTTCTAAAAATAAAATATGTGAGGGTTTTTCCATTAAATATTAAACTTATGTAATTATTTTTTGGGATAATTTCAACATCATTGAGTGACAACAATTTTTCTTTAAGTTCATACCACATTTCTTTTACGTCATCAGTTGTCTTTGAAGTGTGATCATCTTCAGTAACGATTTTTACTTCCCTTGATACTTTAGAATNTAACAGAATTTGAATTATTTGGATTTAATGTAT
>FUFK010038180.1_pt1 | contig 41982 bp, 35 predicted proteins | sample 1021851 | NCBI WGS metagenome assembly FUFK01 (sample SAMEA51879418, study PRJEB19060) | metagenome
AGCCTTACTCAGATCAAATGCAGTGACATCCCAACCAGTTTTTGCTGCAAATACGGCATTACGACCCTCTCCATCTGCAGGTAAGAGAATAGAATTAGGATTCAATTTACCTAGCTCAGTTCGAAAAAAGACATTTGGATCTTTACCATATATATATTCTTCATCGCTATACCTTTCTTCCCAAAATTCCGTTGACTTATCTTTCATGTCTCTACTGAAATTTTAAAAAACGGGTTTGGATAATTTTTCGTCCCATTGCATAATACCACCGGCAAGGTTGTACGTATTAAAGCCTTTATTATCCATGATTTGGCAAGCCTGCCCACTTCGATTTCCACTACGACAGTAGATATAATAGTTCCTGTCTTTTTCTAAATTTGAGACTTCTCGTTGAAAAGTTACAGGTTCAAAAAGATTAATCAATTTAGCATTAGGTATTATTCCGTCTTTCCATTCCTTTGGGGTCCGCACATCCAGAATAATAGCATTATTATCATTCTCAATTTTGTCTGCAAACTCTTTTGCATTTAAGATTTTCATAATAGTAAATTTTAATTTGCACCTAATTTTTAACAAAGAATTCCATATAGAAAATAAATCCGGCCATTAGAAAGATAAAGTAGCCAAAGCCCTTCTTCAAACGTTCTCCATTAATATAATTGCTTAAATAAGACCCCAGGAAAATACCCAAAAAGGAAAGACCTGTTATTATTCCCAAAAATGGCCAGTCTACTTCCATGGTTATGGCATCGCCAAGGAAAAATCCCAGCAGTGATTTGAACGCGATAATAATTAATGAAGTTCCTACAGCCGTTTTCATTTCAATATTCGCAAGAATCACAAGGGCTGGGATTATTAGAAAGCCTCCTCCGGCTCCAATCATACCCGTAATCCCTCCAACAATTAAACCTTCTGCCAGAATTAACGGATAATTATACTTCACCTCATTTGAGGGGTTTTTTTCTTTTCCAGAATCCTTTTTTCGTAACATAGAAAAAGCAGCTGGTATCATAAGAACAGCGAATAGACCAAACATGGCCATCCTTCTTGTAAACTCAAAATCTTGGATATAGAATAAGGATTCAGGTAACGCCGGTACCACATAGTGTCTTACGATTGTGACTCCTATAACGGCCGGAATTCCGAAGATGATAGCGGTTTTCCAATCTACATAGCCATTATAATGTTGTTTGATCCCACCTATAAGCGCACTGGCACCCACTATGAATAAGGAATAAGCGGTGGCAACACGCTCCCCCGTAGAAAATAAATATGCGAGAACAGGTACCGCTAGTATAGACCCGCCACCACCAATTAATCCAAGTGAGATCCCAATTATAAGCGAACTTATATAACCAAATATTTCAAGTAATTCCATCCGTAGAATTTTTAATTCTGGACGAAATTATAATTATGTATCAAAATCTACAGTAACAATTGTAACAAATGAGATAAGACTTGTGAAGGTTTCTAATAATTTTAAATAGGTCTTAAAGAATTTTCATATGCTTCATTAATTGATTATAAATAATTTATGTTTTATCTAAAAGGTGTTCTGAACCCTTCAACTTTATTCTTTTTTTTAATAAATTGGAAATATTTTTTGTGTGAATTTTGAAATTTAAAGAAGAAGTTTTTAAAGGAAAAATAAATTTTTCATCGCGGTAAAATGCAAATAACAAAACCCGCCACCGACATCGGTCGTAAGCATGGCATCAGTACTGCTGTTATTTCAAATGGTGGGGACAGGAGCAATTAAAGGTTTCCGATGAATCAAAACAGCTAAAGGTACACATTGAAATAATTTTCCTTACCAATCACCACGTAGTTTGGATGCTAAAAAATCTGATTAATCGCATAGAAACTCAGGAGGATTAAAATAGACAATGTCATCCGAATTTTGAGAATATCAACCAGCCAAGAGAACATACATAAATTCAAATGATGGATTACGGCCACTAATAATCGTATGATTCAATAGGCAGAATATCAGCTATAAATTACGTGAAACTTAATTATTTAGAGGAAGCTTACAATTTATCCTCCAAGATTAAAAAAAGGCTGCTTAGAAGTAAACAGCCTTTTTCGGCTAATCAATTCAGAATACTTCTAGCAACTTTAATATTCTAAATTAAATTCTTAAAAATGTATATTATTTCAAGTTTTCTTTTTCTTCTTTTTATTAGTGAATTTCCTAATTGTTGGAGATGAGGTATACCATAGCAAGAATCCACTTAAAACCGTAATAAGACCAAGTAAGGAAAATGCTCTTAATATTAAATTATTAAAATTATCCCGGCCTTCGTAATCCATTGTATGAGTCATCCATAAAAAATCGAACCAGCGCCAATCTCGGTGCCTTAGAGTTCTAAAAGCTCCATCAGCTTCAGAGACATAAGCTCTAATATCCTCAGATGTATTATAAGAAATCACGTAAGCTGGAAGAGGTCTGCCACGATATTCATGATGTTCGCCAGTAGAAGTTATTCTTTCTACCCCGGTCACTTCCAATTCATCAATCATATGTTGATTGGCAACTTCAACAGCTTCTGTTTCGGATAAATTCTTTTTAATCTCTCCTGTCCTGGCATTCTGTAGAATTTCTTCGTTAATCCAGTAATAAGGTTTCCCAGCAACTTCTTTTAATTGTAAAGAATTAATCTCAATTTCAGGATTAAATTCTGCGGGACTTCCAATCTCTGAGAAATTGGGATGTTTCATTTCTGTTTTAAGAAATTGATCTCCGTGTATTTCATCTATATCGGTCCAGCTGAAGTATAAACCACTAACAGTCCACATTATAAATTGTATACCTATAAAAATACCCAGGTATCTATGTGCCTGTCTTATTTTTAGAGCTGTTTTTCTTTTTACCATAATTATTTGGTAATAAAGCGATAGTCAATGTATTCAACCACTATCGCTTTCTAAATATTTCTTATTTTTTAATATTATTTTTTTGGGGTTCTTGAAGATGAATGCATTTTAATTATTTTCCAATTACCGTCTATCTTTTTAAGAACAGAAGTCGCTACACCTTTTTTCTTTATAGTTTTTGACTCGCTGTTTTCGTCCGGTTTGGTGACAATGGTATAAATATAAGTTTCGGTGGTAAATGCATACGGAGCGTCTACCTGCACTTCAATTTTATAATCTGAATATTCAAATTTATTGAAATGACCTAATTCCGGACCTATATGATGCTCTATATAGTTTGCATACGAACCTTCAACGCCGCCCGATTCAAAAATATGAGAGTCCTTGGCAAATAATTCAAATGTACCTTTGGTTGTTAGATTCTGCATAGCATTCTTGTAATTTTTCATGACGCTTTTTACAGCCTCCTTTTCTGCATCCATATTTTGGCTATAGATTTGTCCGGTTGCTAAAAGCATAAGAATTAGAATTGCTGATAATTTTAAAATTTTCATAAGTTGGATTTTTAAGATTTTTAATTATTAAATTTTCGAATTGTATTTAATTTATAGGAAAAACCCATATGTCATCATCAAGAAGATGTCCTCCCTGGGAATCTATAGCTGCTTGATACTCATTTGGGTTTGATAATCTTTGGGATATAGTATACAATAATCTTCTAGGAACTATACCGGATGGATTTAATGGATTTACTCCATTTGGATTAGGAATTAGATCGGGAAAACCTGTCCTTCTATAATCATTCCATATCTGCATCGGGGCTTGTCCATACATAGCCTTATATTTTTCAAGAATGATGGTTTGAATACTTATAGATGGCAAATTATTTAAATACTCGTCAATTTCAGATGAAGTAATTCCTAAATACGTCATATTAGCTCTTACCGCTTCTTCTAAGGCTTCTGTTCCATCCTCCCCAGTTCTTGCTAAAGCTTCCGCTTCAATAAACTTCGATTCTGAGTAACTAATCACTGGACTTGGACTATTCAATTGAGCCCAAAATAAATCAGGATTATTAGCTTGGAAATAAAGGAAATTCCCCCCATCTGTCTCAGTCATATATAAGTCCATTCTTGGATCTCCCATCATTAAATTGACAAAGAAATCATCAATTATTATAGTATTAATTCTTTGGAAGCCAAACAAAGCCAGTGGATTTCCACCGTTTTGAGTATTTTCAAATTGAAAGCTCAGTTGTTCTGTATTGCTGGAAACGGCCATATCTAACTCGTCAAGGGCTAATTGTGCAGCATTGGGATTTACGCTGGTTTGTTCAAGATAAAACCTAGCTTTTAAAGAATGAGCTGCACTTATCCACTGTTCGTTACTCCCATTTAATAAATCACCTTGAATACCAGAAATATCGTCCGCATTAAGATCATCTATTGCTTCGGAAAGAAGCATTTGGATTGAAGCATAAATTTCTTCCTGATCATCGTATTTTGGAGATAGATTTTCTTGTCCTAAAAATGCCTCAGAATAAGGGACATCCCCCCAAGCATTGGTAACTAACCCCAGATTAATCGCCATATATATTTTTGCAATTCCTCTTGTGTTTAAAGCATTTGTCATTGTAGCACGTTCAATAATATCTGCGGCATCGCGCATGGATCCTGTGTAAAAACCGAGATTCCACACAGCATCCGGTTCACTTTCCCCAATTACATAAGAGGTGTACTCAAGTTGCTGAGCGTCAAAACCCTGCCATTGCTGCATTATTATACCTGCATATCTCCCAAGTTCAGAAACAATATTTCGGTGAGTTTGGGTTTGCATTGCAGGAACGATTGCAACTAATGGCACGCTTTCTCCCCCAGGCCTAGTTGGATCTTGGTTCAGGTCATCATATTCACAGGAAACCAATAGCGAGATGCTAAATAAAACTGTGAAAAATACTGTTGTTAATTTGTAATATTTCATAGTATTTTTTAATTAAAAATTAAGTTTGAACGTTAATGCATAACTTTTTGTATTCGGCTGGTTGAAGTAATCTAACCCTATCGCATTACTGGCTCCCGTGAGGTTAGTTTCTGGATCGACTCCGGGATAATCAGTAATCAAAAATAAATTTCTTCCAGAGGCAGTTATTGAACCAGAGTTCAAAAATGTGGCGTCAAGAAGGGAACTTGGAAGCTGATAAGTGAGGCTTGCTTCCCTTAACCTAACCCAGGATGTATCGAATACATAATCTTCATTTACACCCCCAAACCCGTAACGTGTCCAGCGATAAGAATTAATTCCATTTTCAGGATTGGCTAACGCAACTTCTGTCGTATTAGGTTGCCCCGTATTTACGTTAACCCCTTCAAAAACATAATCTGTAATTGTCCTTTGCTCAGCTGTAACCTGTGAGGTGCCAAAATAATCAATAACTGCACAGGTACCACACCAAACATCTCCCCCTTGCCTTACATCTAATAAAGCTGATAATGAGAAATTTTTATAAGACAATGTGTTTCTTATTCCCGCGTTCCAATCTGGGATGGGATCCCCAATTACACCTTCTTCTGTATCTACCAGAGGGTATCCACTATCATCTATTAATAATTCCCCATTTTCATTTCTTGCGAATCTCGAACCAAAAATTACACCATACGATTCCCCAACTATAACTCTGGATGAAGCGCTTATATCCTGCAACGTTACTGATTCAACATTTTCTGCAAGTTTTAATGTGGTATTTTCATAAGTAGTCCAATTTATATCAATATTCCAATTGAAATTGTCGGTTCTTATAGGATTAATAAATGCTAAAACTTCCCATCCTTCATTGGAGATGACCCCAGCATTAATTACTCGTGATGTAAAACCTGTTACTGCTGGTTGATCTACCGATATAATTTGATCTGTAGTCTCTTTATTATAATAAGTAAGATCCAACCTGAACCTCGAATCCCAAAATCTAAACTCGGCGCCTAATTCATATTCTTTGGTAGATTCGGGTCTTATTTCAGCATTTCCTAATTGCTCAGCTCTTTCAAAAGCTACAGTTGAGAATATTGGGAATTGGTTACCACTTACAAAACCGCCTGGTCCAGCATTTGCTGCATTGTAATAAGTTAGCGTACCGAACGCTGGAGCATCATTACCGGTTTTACCATACGACCCTCTTAATTTCGCGTAATTTAAAAAACCTGGTTTCAGTAATTCAGAGAACACAAAGGAACCTCCGACACTATAGGATATGAAATCATTGTTGTCATCAGGTAAAGTTGAGGACCAGTCATTCCGAAAAGCTCCATTTATAAATAACATATTATTATATCCCAGTTTAATATCTGCTAATAAAGCATCCAGTTGTTTTCTTCCAACATCTTCAAAAACTGACTGACTGGCCGTGTTGGAAACTTGAAAGAAACCTGGTATAGTCAAATTATTTCCAATTGCTTGACGTGTTAATGATTCTGTCTTGAATCCGTCATAACCGAACACACCATTAAAAGTTATATCATCTGATATGTCTTTTTCAATGAGTAGTAATAGCTGTGAATTTATATCCTCACTAAAAAGTGTTAGATCTGAAACCTGACCTTGTGGGTTACCGGCAGAGTTAATATCCACTCCTGCTTTTCTAACATCTGAATACTGATCATAACCTAATGTTCCTCGAAGGGTAGCCCAGTCCAGAGGTCTGTATTCAAATGATAAACGTCCAATAAAACGTTTTACATCATCTGTAGAAGGGTTTTTTGCAACAGTCCAGTATGGATTATCATAAATTCCGGCGCGATAACTTCTCTGGCCGCCATCTGGTAATAGATATGTACTTGTTGTATTTGCTGCATCTCTACCAGTTAAACCATTACCGTTATCAAAGGAGGGTGTAGTTCTTAGTAAACCAAGCATTACACCTGATACATTTGATCCCCTCTGTACTCTACTTCCTCCTGATGTAACATAATTTCCACTTGCAGAAAGTTCAAAATCATCTCTTAGTTTTGCACTAACATCAGCTCTAAATGACTTTCTATTAAATTCTTCCACTGGAACAATTCCTGTTTGATTTAGTAGTCCTCCAGACACATAGTATTTAATTCTGTCTGAACCTCCTCGAACAGAAACATTTTCCTCATTAAGGACACCTGTAACAAAAAAATCGTAGTGATCGTATGCATTAGCAGGCATTCCATTACCTTCCCCTTCAGGAACCAGACGTCCAAATCTACTATATGGGTAAGAGGTATCCCCGTCATATTCTAGACTAGAAATTCTTGGCCCCCAACTAAACCCGTCACCAGTCTCGGGCCCCCTATATGTAGTAACTCCATCAATAGGTCGTCCTTGTGCAAATTCTTTTTGTAGGTTAGGGAGTTGACTTACTTCACTAAATTGAATCGTCGATGAAACCGCCACGGTGGGCGCACCAGTTTGACCTTTTTTTGTGGTAATGATAATAACACCATTTGCGGCTCTAAGTCCATAGAGGGTTTGAGCAGCTGTTCCTTTTAACACATCAATGGAAGCAATATCGTTTTGATTTATATCTATTGCTCTATTGGAATTGTCTGCACCTCCTGTCCCATTCCCTACTGATGAATTATCAATTGGCACACCATCCACAATAAACAATGGGCTATTTGATCGATTGATAGAAGTATTACCTCTAATTCTTATATTAGAAGAAGCTCCAACAGAACCCGAAGAACTTACAACACTAACACCTGCTGCTTTCGATGCTAGCGAATTAACAAGATTGGTTTCTCCAGTATTTTCAATGTCCTCTGCGGTCACATTCTCCACAGCATAGCTGACTGACCGGGGAGTACTTTTTACTCCAAGAGCCGTAACAACAACTTCTTCCAGAGTTGCTGAATCCGGGCTCATCACGACATTTATAGTTCTTCGATCACCCACCGGATATTCAGTAGTTTGCAATCCGACGAATGAAAATATTAATATGTCTTCTTGAAAAGCTTCAATAGAATAATTTCCATCAAAATCTGTTTGAGTTCCTGCAGAACTTCCTTTAATTATAACATTAACGCCAGGCAGAGGCAAACCATCTTGATTTGTCACCTTACCCGACACCATAAATTGGGCGTTAAGTTTATTCACAGTGTTACTTGTCGAATCCTGGGAAAAATTCCCTTCGGCCTTTCGTTTTTTTAAAATTATCTGCTTATTTACCACTTGCCATTCCACATTTGTATCTGAAAACAGTTCCGTAAGCACTGTTTCAATTTTTTGTTTTTCCATCTTTATGGAAACCTCTTTATCTAAGGCCACCTCCTTTCTATTTAATAAAAATTTGAAATCGGAATGGGACTCTATTTCTCGGATAACTTCAGCCACAGTCGCATTTGGCATATACAAGGTGATTTTCTTATTCTGGGAGTAGGTATTCGCATGAATTTGAAAGAGGGTAACTATAGTTAGAAACACTGTAAGTTTCATTTTCAGGTCAACCTTTAGTTGATATGGTATAATACAATCGATAAAATAAGAGTTTTTCATAATTTAACATTCTTTAAATTGGTAATAATATTCAAACTATAGGAAGTAATTATTGGTTTAATAATTTTGTATATAGAGACTAGTTTTGGGTTACCGGATAAATACTTTATTATTTTCTATTTCGTACTTGAATGCATAGCTTTTATTAAACGATTCCAAGACATCTTCAATAGTTTCAATATCGAAAGTGGCATCGAACAGTTGCTTATCAAGATCTTTGTTTAAGTTCTGTATGGATACGTTGTATTTTCGTTCCAAAGCATGTCTAATTTTTAGGAAACTTGTGTTGCGAAAAATAAGTTTGCCCTGTATCCAGGCGGTATAGATTTCGGTATCTACACTTTGGATGGTAATGTCATTTCCTGCTTTCTGCCACTCGGCCTTAAAGCCAGGCTCTAGAACGATTCCTTCCTCATGTTTTCTATCTTTAACTCTAGTATTGATTTCAACCGATCCCTCGACCAGAACAGTATTTATATTTGAGTCTTCGGGATAATGAGATACGTTGAAACTGGTTCCCAACACTTTAATATTTAGTTCATCCGCATAAACCATAAAAGGATGCTTCTTGTCTTTCGTTACATTGAAATAAGCTTCTCCAGTCAAAAAAACGGTTCGGTCAAATCCCTCTAAAAACTGCACCGGATACCGCAAAGAGGTACCAGAGTTCAAAAAAACTTGTGTCCCATCGGACAGGGTTACATCGAAGCGTCGGCCGTAAGGTACTTTTAAAGTATTGTAAACAATTTTATTTACCTCAGGATCTTTAGTAATAGGGTCTACGGATTTCGCATATGTCAATTTGGACATATATTGAGTACCGATTACATTGCCATGGGCATCCTTTACTTCTCCAAACATTAAGGGATCTAAGGTTTTAACAGTTCCATTATCCAGAGTGATGGTGATGGCTTCTTCCTTGGGTTCAATTTTACCTGGGTTATTGCCTTGATTTTGCTGGAAAAAATAGCCGAGAACCAAAAACACAAGACCGACGGCTGCATATTTCATTAACGATCGAACTTTTCGGTAGGGAAACACGTATTTATCTCTTTTCATTCTTTTTTTAAGAATTTCCTTAATTTGTTTAACATCCGGTTTCACCATAGCAGTATTTATTTCGTAATGCGTGCGGACAAATTCTGTAAAAACCTGTTCGTTACCTTTAACCAAAATCCAATCGGATAATTCATTCAAATCTTCTACAGTTGCTTCTTTCAAAAGGTATTTTACAATTCGGTTTTCAGGTTTCGAGACGATCATATATTGGCTGGATCTTTATAGTTAAGACAAAGCTAATTCCCAATACCCTAACTTTTTATTTACTTTTTTAACATTTAATTATATATTTATGAAATAATTAATGATAAAACTATGGAGGAAAATGAAATGAGCGAATTGATAGAACGGTTGAAAAAAGGAGAGGAAGAGGCATTCATTCAGCTTGTCGATTTATACAATGCAAGGCTGTTCGGTTATGCATTGACACTAACTAACGACCAGGCCTTAGCTCAGGATATTATTCAGAATGTCTTTTTACGCACATGGGAAAGACGTAGAAAATTGCAAATAGCTACTTCCTCCCTGAAGAATTTTTTATTTAAATCCGTTTACAACGAATTCATCAACCAATACAAGAAAAACCGTTCGACCATGGCCTTAGAACAGAAATATTTCGAAGCCTTGGACAAGGCAGTGCAATACCACAGCGAAACCTCTTGGGAGAAAATCATGACCAGAATTACCAAAGAAATCGAAAACTTGCCCCCAAAATGTCGAGAAGTTTTGTTGCTTAGCAGAAAAGAGGGCTTAACCAATCTTGAAATTTCAGAGTATTTAAAAGTTTCAATAAAAACCGTAGAAGCGCATTTAACTAAAGCTTTTGGAGTGCTGCGAAATAGACTGGGCGAAGAATATAGAACATTTTTGTTTGTGCTGTTCGGTAGGAAGGGATTCCAGATTTAGTCATACACGAATTAAAATAAATAAAGAGTAAGCAGGACTATATTATAAACTGTGTAAATGGAAATTATTATTCAACTGTGAGTTTTTATAGCAATTCAAAGGTGTTGACGAGCTCACCGGCTTTTTAAAATCATGGGATAGTGTGGCATTGAAAATATGCTGATAGGAGAACTGGATGATTCCTTGGCTAGGATTAAAATTAAAGGTCCGGCAATCACAACACTAGAAATGGTTTTGGTAAAAAAAGATTTGCGCCTTCTTAAAGCCCCGTATATCCCGCTTTTCAAATATCAGAATGCCTTTTTTTGCCTCTCTTGATCCAATACAGTAATATTGTTTAGGATTAATAACATCCTTATATTTTTATACACTATAAGAATTAGCTAAAAAAATATCAAAGAGATTAGGAGGTTTACAACTTTGAAATCTCTAATTCCACCATCTCCCGAATCATAAAAAATCACTAAAGATTTTGTGGGTTGGTAAAAACCCCCATTAAAACCAGGATACCTGACCGTTTGGATGTATAGAAATTTCCTTTCGGATTTTTGAGAACTCTGCAAGAAAGTAAATATTGAGGCAGGACTTCCCAGAGATCGAAAAAAATTAGGCTTAGGCTGGGCAAAATATGTATCCTTGGCTTTGGATTAGGGTATACGATCCTTGTGTATCCCATATTTACTCATTAAAAATATGTTAACCTAAACGGTTTTACCAGTATTTCCGAATGTTTTCCTTGAACCAAAAACCCAAAATTAATTCGCCATAACAAATTTAAAACTCTTGTATTAATGATGCTGAATATAAAGTCTTTTCAGAAGCTCAACTTTTTATGGATCTTTGCAGAGGTATAGGCTTAACCATCGGTAATAAGAAATGAACATAGTCTCCCTTTGTTCCAATTCCATAGGAATGAATTTCTTATAGTCTGAATTACCAAACATTTTTTTCAAAAACCTATCATAACTAAAATGCGAAACTTAATTGTTCATACGATAAGATAGAACCACATTGAAAAACGGTGCCTCATACATATATAAAACGTTAGCTAAACCCTTAAAGATTACTTATTTTTTTCTTAATTATTGAAGTATGGATCCTATAATGAAATAAGGATGCTTTTATTTTAGAAAATTAGGAGCTATTTTTTTAATTTGCTGCTCCACAAGTTTTGCCTCATTTTTCTTACCTTTAGAAAAAAGTTCTATGTATCTGGAATAAAGCATGCCAACTTTAATATATTTTTTCTCATCTGGAGGTAATTCTGAAAGATAGGGATCACTTTTGGGTGGTAGTTTTGATGTTATCATTTCAGTTAATTTTTCCAATTCTTCTCCTACTAAATATTTTCCCTGGAGCGCATTTGCCTGTTGGGAAAATTTAGGAGCTTTAAATTCTACCACACGCTTATCATCTGTATTAAGTATATAATTATCCAAGTTATTTTTCAAGACCTTTAAATTTCCTATATAAAATAAGCCTACCATGTGTTGATAAGCATCATTTTTTTCTACCCTATTATTTTTAAAAATCTTCGAAATATTTTCCTTTAGAGATTGTTGGTCTAGTTTAGCATTTAAGTCCTGGCCTATTAAAGCAATACTTGGCCTGGTACTATTAAAATCGGCACGCCAAACAGTTACCTGTGGGAAAACTGAAGAAAAAGTAGCAGCTATAGTATTAAAATCCTCTGGAGTTAACTGATACATTGGTAACCATTGAGCAAATAAACCACCAGGATTTAAAGTCTTCTTAATTTGTTGAAAATTTTCTACAGTATAAAGGCTTCCTGTACCGGCATGCCAGGGCGTAAAAAGATCCCCTATAATTACATCAAAAGATTCATTGGTGCCAAGTACATAGTTGCGTGCATCGTCTTTAAGTATGTCTACGCGATCATCAGTAAATAATCCATTAGTCCAGGAAGAAAAATATTTTTTTGCTGCGGTGACTATGTTTCCTATAAGTTCAACAACCACAACTTTACTTACTGTATGATCTAAAGAAGCGCCTGCCGTTATGCCGGTGCCCATACCAAGGAATAATACTTTTTTTGGGGACGGATGAACAAAAAGAGGTATATGTGCCTGCATTTGTTCGACTAAAAGAGACTCTGAATCGCCCAGGATATAAAAATTATCCAATCTCATTTGAAGGTTGTTTTCCGACTTGGTGATGGACACTACTCCATTATTGGAATTCCAGTATTCCAATAATTTTTCCTGAGGCCTTAATTGTACTATGGCAGGGTCTTTAATAAAAAATATCCCACCAATAATTATTACGGTTAAAAAGCTCCATTTAACTTTCTTGGAAATATCTAAAGATAGCGATATGTAAAGCGCCAAAACGGCATATAAAATAGCAATAAGCTTAATGCTGACCCACAATCCAAATAATTGTAGAAATATAAAACCTGCAAGGAGCGGGCCTAAAAAGCTACCTAAAGAATTAAAAAGTATTAACCTGCCTACAAATTTTCCTGGCTCTCTAAATTTTAAGGGAGCTGCCTTCAGTAGGAAAGGAAAAATAGTTCCCAATAAGGTGGCCGGGAGTACGACGATAGAAATACTTAATTTAAAAACTTCAACTAAATAAACAGGCCATGAAGCATATGGAGCTATATATTCCAGTCCATCTGTATATATATTAAAAATTATGGGAGAAATTCCAATTGTTAGGGAACTGAATAAAAGGAATAGGAATAATATTTCTTTTGCCCCATAGTTTGTTTGTGCAAGTCTATTCGCAAGGATTCCCCCAAAGCCTAATGAAATTAGAAAAACCACAAGTATAGCAGAAAATGAATAGACTGAATTTTGCAGAACCTGAGCAAACATTCTAAACCATAAGAGTTCTAAAGAAAGGGCAAGAAAACCAGAAGACAACGCCAATATAATAAATTGTGGAGTAGATAGATGATTTTTATAGACTGTATTATCACTTTCTTCTACTTTATTTTTGGGTCCAGCATCCAATTTTATAGGAAGTCCACTTTCTTTATTCTTAAACTTATCACATAATATCATTGCGAGTACACCTACACTAAAAGATAAAGTAATTGCCAAAATATAAGTTACTTGCATTCCAAATTTTTCGATCAAATAGAAACCGGTCAAGAAAGCCCCAATAGCTGCTCCAACAGTATTTAATGTATACAAGATCGTTCCTCTTTTTTCAAGGTTTTTTCGTTGCTTACCTACGTATTTTGACAACAGTGGAAAGGTTCCTCCCATAAGGATAGTAGGAATGATGAGAAGGAATGTACTGAACAAGAACTTTAGTAAAATTATCCAATATGGATTTCCCCCTGTCACAGAATACAATAGATTATAGTTTCCTTTATAAATTTCAATAGCCGGCAAAAGAAGCAAGCCAGAGATAGCTATACCAACTTCAATTAATCCATAAGTAAATAAAGGCTTTTTAATTTTCACAGATTTGTTCCCCCAATACCATCCGCCTATGGCGATGCCCATAAAAAAGGTTGCGAGGGTGGTAGCTGTCGCATAAGAGGCATTTCCAAAAATTAAACTCAACTGGTACATCCAAGCAATTTGCAGTATTAGTGCAGATATCCCAGAAAAAAAGAATAAACAATAAATTAGCACCAAATGTATTGATCTCATTTATATAAGTTTATTTTTAAGCATAAGCATCCGTCTCTAAGTTTTGCAATATACCAAAGGGGCTTAAAAGCCCCCTCGAAATATAAAGATGATTTAATTATGGATTACGGTCTAAACAACCTTGGTAATTAGGATTATTGGCTTCAGACTGAGGGATAGGAAATGTCACATTAGGGCCATATTCCCCACCTTTAAAGTAAGCTCCCCAAGGGAAAACCTCTGAAACTTCTCTATTGTAAAGCCTAACAAGCCTACGCATATCACCTAATCTATGCCCGGTACTAAACAGCCAAAAAGCTCTTTCTTTAAAATGAAATTCCCTTAGTTGGGTTTCACTCATTTCCGATAAATCTACTGGAGTGAGCCCAATCCTAGCCCTTAAGTTATTATGGATTTCTTCTACCGCCTCGTTGGCATTTTCAGCTACCAGAGCTTCAGCTTCAATCAACCTTGCCTCTATGCCTGAGGCCAAGACTACAGGTTCGCCGGGTGAAGGATACTTTAATTGATTGTAATAGATTGTGACATCGTCCTGGCCTAAATCATCACCACCATCCCAGGGGGTCCTGGGATCCATTTCACTTCTAAATAAGAGACCATTCCCGCCTTTCCCGTCTGCAATAGAAAATTGCCTACGAACAGTAGTCATAGTATAAATTCCATTTTCCTGCCTTCTGGAATTTATCGAATGTTCAATATTATATACAAAATCTGTGGAAACTGATGACACTTCATTAGCAGCTTCCGTCAAATTGCCTATCCCAAGCAATGCCCTGGCCTTCCCCACTTTTCCTAAATTAGAATATCGCTCATTTCCTGTCGCAATGGCATTATCAAAACGCGAAATAGCAGTTTCAAACATTTCTTGAGTAGTAAGGGGCACTCCAAATTCAAGCTCTCCACCATCTGCTGGAGCCCTACTGAAAGGTACTCCGGAACAAAAGGTTTCTGCAAACAAAGTATAGGAAAAACCAACAATACTTTGCATTTCGCTCTCAAGATTTGGATCTCCCCCTAATTCCGAAATCATGCTGATAGTTGCTTCTGCTGAAGCCCTGGCACGATGCAAATTACCATATATTACGTCAACATCTCTATTGGTGTTTTGAACCAATCTCGTATCTGCTTCCCGACGGGTAGGAAATGTCCCGGAATAATAATATTCATCGGTCATTAATCCACTCATTACAATAAGGCCCGTGGTGCCCCCGTGTCCCGCTGATGAACCACTCATAGCTATTGCAAAATCACCTAAAGACCCAGCCCTTAAAGTGGCTATACCAGCTTCACTATCCAGGGATTCTGGCGTCACTATATCCGGGTCCGTTACCTCTACAATAGAATCACAACTAGTCAAACCAAAGAGAAGGATTACGAGCAACGTATATAAAGAGCGACAATGAATTTTCATAATTTTATTTATTATTTTCATAGTGGTTTTTGTTTAAAATGTTAAGTTTAGACGAGCCTTCCATGATCTCACAGGAGGTTGACTTAAAAATTCCTCGGTCACAAAATTATTTTGACCCGCTGAACTAATTTCGGGATCAAGTCCAGAATAATCGGTCCAAAGTCCAAGGTTTTGTCCAGATACTGTAAAGCTTAAATTTGAAAAGCCTATATTTTTAATTAGTTCTCTGGAGAAGTTATAAGTTAAGGAGAGTTCCCTTAATCGTAGGAACGAGGCATCTTCAATATAGCCGGCATCAGTCCCATAGAACTTAGATGCAATTGCTCTTGCTTGCCCTTCTAAAGATGAAGAAGGATCATTCAACTCCCTGGTATTATTATTTCCATTTCGCCATGAGGCGGTATTATTATACAACTTTTGTCCTCCTCTGTAATTTAATAAACCTTGAAAAACAACCCTATCATTAAACAATCCCAGTTCCGGTGTGACAGAAATATCAGTTGTTGCAAAGGGAGTTCCTAAATAAGTTATATCTCCTACTTGCACTTCGTCGATAGCAATCAGCCCGTCACCATTAGCGTCATTAAAAGTATATTGTTCATCCCAGTATCCTCCTAAAGGATAGCCTTCTACATGGCGCTGAACTCCAAAAATAACTGGTTGAATACCATCACCAAGTCGTACCAGTTCATTGTCTATAAATGAAGCTATAAAGTTTAAATTAAAGTAGGTGGTTTCTGTTTCTAAAATACGTAGATCTAAAGCTACTTCAACACCGGTATTTTTCACTGAACCTAAGTTTTCAAACCTACCTTCTCCTACTCCAAGAGATAACGGTAACTGCCTAAAAATTAACGCATCCTCAGTTTCCTTATTAAAATATGTTAGCTCTAAGTTTATACGGTTAGTAAAAAAGGAGGCATCCAGCCCCAATTCAATTTCACTAGATCGTTCCGGTTTTAAATCTGCATTTCCAACACTGCCAAAAGTAACTCCCGTTACATTTTGTCCTCCGTCTACTGTCGCGGCAATTGGAGTAAAAAACCTTAGTGCATCATTAGTCCCTGGTTGAACGCCAGATGCCCCCCATGCACCTCTTAAGCGAAGTGAATTTAACCAGTCTCCTGTTTCAAAAAATGATTCTTTTGTAATTAACCATGAAGCACTTACTTTAGGGTAAATTACTGCATCGAAAGAAGCTCCAAATGCACTTCCTCTATCAGCACGGAGGGCTCCTGTAATGTAAAGTTTTTCATCAAAACCTACTTGCTCTTCCACAAAAACCCCTACTGTCCGTGATTCTACGGTTTGTTCTGAACTTTCTGTTACGGCAGCACCTGCTATTGACTTACTTCCAGCAACTAACTGAAAACCAGAAGCGAGTGTGCCCTGCGTTAGATTTTGTAGATATTGAAAACCTATTGAACTTCTTGAACTTATGTTCTTCCATATGTTGGCCTCATATGAGCCTACAGCATCCAAGGTATAAACGAATTCATTAAACCTATTAGAAAACATAGCACCTTCATCATAATTAAGGAAAGCAGGAGCCTCTCCGGTGGGAAAGAATTGACTATCCCACCTAGAAGTAAAGTCAAGGCCCCCGGCTAATCTAAAGGTTAAATTATCGTTTGGAGTCCAATTAGTATTAAGCCCGGTAGTATAACGGTTTATCCGCTGTCTAGTATCAATGGTGAACAATTCCTCTGGTGTAAATTCCCCCCAGCCATTATTAACATCCCGGGTTGAATTCCCACTGAGTCCTTGAGACATAAGTGCCAATGAGAAATTATCATTAAGTGGTAATTCTAAATCACTATTTGTATATCCCGTGGTAATATTTATTTTTAATTCATCGGTAATATCTGCACCTAAATTGGCACGAAAATTTGTTCGGCGAATATTGCTCACTGGTAGTACTCCTTCATTATCTCCGAAATTACCCGATACATAATAATTTATTTTTTCGGTGCCTCCTGAAACACTAAGCCCAACCCCATATGAATTTCCGGTTCTAAATGGTGAAGTGTCGGGATCGTTTAAAGGTTGAAAAGAATTAATGATGCTTGGTGTAAACTCTCCTTCTGCTGCTTCAAAATTGAAACCAGGATTGCCTGCGGCATCTAGGGCTTGGTAATTTTTTGGATAGTCACCAATATCTTGAACTAACCCACTTTCCATATAAGCGGACCATCTGGCTTTTCCAAATTTTCCTTTTTTAGTAGTTACTAAAATAACACCGTTAGCTGCAATGGAACCGTATAGAGTTGCTGCAGAGGGTCCTTTAATAATCTCTATGGATTCTATGTCTTCTGGATTTATATCGTTAAACCTTGAAGGAGATTGACCACCAGTTTCAAACGAAATGGAATTAGATTGATTATTAATTAAAACTCCATCAACATATATTACAGGCTCATTCGATAAAGAAGCACTATTAGATCCTCTAATCCGGATGCGAGAACCCATGCCGGTAGATCCGCCGCTATTATAAATTTGCACCCCAGAAGCTTGTCCCTGAATTAAATCAGAAACATTGTTGATGGGCCGCTCTTTTACATCATCACCTACTTGTAGCTGGGAAATTGCATTACCTATTTCTACCCTTTTTTTGGTACCAGTAGCCGTAACAATAACTTCATCCAAAGACTGCGAATCTGTTTTCATAACAACATTTAGAACGGTTTGGTCGCCTACGGTCTTACGAGCTGTCTTCATTCCTAAAAATTTAAATAAAAGTACAGATTCATTGGAGGGTGCTTCAATAGAATAATTCCCGTCAAAATCCGTAGTAGCACCTATTGTAGTACCCTCAACAGTAATATTTACACCTGGTAAAGGCATTCCATTATCATCGGTTACAGTACCTGTAATCAACTGTTGAAATATCTTTTCATTTCTTTGTTCGACGTTGTAAGAAGTAACTTTATTCGGATCAGATTTTAGAATTATTTGTTTATTAACAACTTGAAAAGTAATTTCTGTATCAAGGAATATATTCCTGAGGACTCGAGAAATAGGTTCTTTAACATAATTCACAGAGATTTTTCTTTCAAAATCAATTTCTTTACTATTATATAAAAATTTGAATTCACTAAGTGTTTCAATTTTTTTTAATACTTCTTCTATACTTTTTTCCTCAAGTTGTAGGGTGACTTTAGCATTCTGAGAATAGCTATTTGCCTGGACTTGAACAATCATTATAAAGAGGAAAAAGAATGTGAGCCTCATTTGTAATTTAAATTTTTCAGAATAATCAAATATCCCCCAAGGGTGTGTGCGGTTTTTCATATTTTTGAATTGGTTTGTGGTTTTACTTCGAGTTTAATCACATTATCTACCCGGGGAATGGTGCAACATTCCCCGGGTTTTTATATTTCTTTAATTAGTTCTTTCATATACTTATTCAAATTTTAGTTAATAATTATCTTATTTTTAGAGCGAATAAAATTTATGGGATAACTCTTATCAAAAGCGTTTAGAACTTCTTCTATAGTTTCAATATCGAAGCTGGCAGTAAATATTTCCTGATCTAATTTTTTATCATGATTTATAATTGTGACATTATAGTGCCTTTCGAGTTTCTTTACAATATCCCCAAAAGGAATGTGGTTGAATACTATTTTTCCGTTTATCCAGGCGGTATAATTAGACGTGTCTACTTCTTTAAATGAAAAGTCTGCTTTGTCTTTGCTCCACACAGCCATATAACCCGGGTTTAAAATAGAAAGATTTTCTTCTTCCAGGCTTCTGCCTTTAGGTGCTAAACCAATAGATCCCTCTACTAAAACAGTATTGATGTTAGATTCGTTTGCATAAGCTGAAACATTAAATTTAGTACCTATAACTTTAATTTTCGGTCCATTGGTATTTACAACAAATGGGTGTAAAGAATCTTTGGCAACCTCAAAAAAAGCTTCACCCGTTAAAAAAACTTCCCTTTTTTTTCCTTTTACAAAAACATTCGGAAATTTTATGGAACTACCGGCATTCATATGGATTTTTGTTCCGTCGGAAAGACTTAAAGAGAACCTTTTACCATAGGGAATGGAGAGGGTACTATATGAAATTTTAGTAGCCTGGGAATTACTTTTAAAAATTAGTTCATTCCCCTCCTGCCTTACTACTGGCTGATTATTATTGCTTTTTATATATATATTTTGGAATTCTGAAAGGACTTTTGGAGCCTCCCCATCAATTTCCAAAGAAATTAAGTTATTGGGAGTTTGTTCATCTTTAGGAAAACCACTGGAAAAAATAAAATCTTCATGGAAATAATATCCTACACTTAGGAAAAACACAGCAATTGCCGCATATTTAGCTAATGTTCTTAAGTTTAACTTATATTTTAAGGATTTATCCTTTCTAATTTTATCTAAAAGCAATTTTTTAGATTTATCACTATCATAGTTATTCATACAACGATTTATTGCAAAATTTAATAAAGAACAATTCTTGAATATTTTATCATTAGATATAGAATCTATTTCATCTACAAGTGCGTCTAGTTCTTTTGCATTAATAATGGAACAGAAATATTTGATTGATAAAATCTCAAATTCTTTTAACTTCATATAAATCGGTTTCTATATCTAAAACGTATCTAAAAATTAAAACCCTAACTTTTTATTATTTTTTTTTAATATTTTTACAAAAATTATGATAATTATGCTGGAAAACGAAATTGATTCTAAACAATTTAGTAAGAATGCACTACTTATTTCAGAATTAAAAACGGGAAACGAAAAAGCCTATACTCACTTGGTTGACCAATATCACGAACCATTATGTGCGTATGCTCATAGTCTCATTAATGATAGAGATATTGCCCAGGATATCGTCCAGAATGTTTTTGTTAAAATTTACGAAAAACGCAAATCATTAAAAGAAGACTTTATAATAGAGAGGTTCTTATACAAATCGGTTTTTAACGAATTTATAGATCAGTATAGGAAAAATAAGCTGGTTACAAAATTAGAAAAAAAGCACATTGAAGCTTTACACGAGTATTTTGAAAGTGAAGATGGAAAGCTAGAAGCGCTTTTCACCATGGTCCAAACAGAAATTGATAATTTGCCTCCAAAGTGTAAAAGAATTTTTGTTTTAAGTAAAAAAGAAGGACTTTCCAATAAAGAGATTTCAAACCATCTTAGTATTTCTATAAAAACGGTTGAAGCACATATAACTAAAGCTTTTTTTTTGATTAGAGAACGAATAGATCTTTCCTCCCGGCAGGAAATTATATTAACCTTATTGTTTAAAGGTTATAGCTATAGTTAAGCCTTTCTACAAATTACCTTTTGTACTCCTGAAACTGGGGAGTTATAGATTTTTCAACTATAAATTTATCTTTACCCTATTTGGTAAATAGGGTAAAGATAATTCAGTTTTAACTAGTTTGCGCTCGCTGCCTGTGAGACAGTAAAGTCAAATTTGGCTGCAATAGCTTCAGAAATTCTATCAATGGTGGCCGGTTTCAGATCCCAGAAACCATTAGGCCCATCACCCAAAAGAGACGATGTAAAACCATTTACCTCACTTTTAGTAAAAAAAGTAGTACCGGTGTTGTTATTTCTGCTAAAACGTAAACTAAAAACAAATCCGTAGCCCTCGGAGAGGTTTTGAAATGCGGCACCAAAATCCCCATTTATAAGCAAATTTTTACCTTGTTGCAAATAGTAAACCGCACGTATTGCCATTACTTCTGATATTTTTTGCCTTATAATAGCAGCTTGAGTATCCCGAACTGTATAATCTTTCGCTACTATGGCGGCACGACCTAATTTGAAGGCATCAAAAATATCAGAAGCAAAAGTAGAAAAATCAGTATCTTTGTTTACTGCGCCTAAATAATTATTCAAAAAACTATCATCCTTTCCTATCGTAGCATTTGGATTGGCCGGATCAACGGATGTCCCGTAAAGGTAGCCATAGGCTTCATCCCAATTATGTTCCATAGTGGTAAAAACCTCTCCCTCTTCAGTAACTCCGCTATTGTTATCCTCCACTTTATTTGGAGCATCAAGAACTGAAGTACTTAGATAGTTGTTCAGCATCTGATCGGCCATCAGTGCGCCAATGAGACTTTTAGCAAATATTTGAGTGTAGACCAGTCCCTGATTATTAACATACCGGGTTTTAGCACCATCTCCAAGCTGACCTGCACTACCTGCGGTTGCCAATACATTCTGGTTTGGAAATACCTCATTGACCTGACCAGAAATATAACCGTCAAAGAGAGCCTTGATTGCTGCTGATTCGGTTGTATTCGCACTAAAATAATCTTGAGACGCGGCAGTTTTACCACGAACACTTTTATCTGATGCATTTAGGTTCTCATTTGTGAAATTAGTATTTCCTTCTTGATGATCATACATTGCCTGTAATGATAACTCCGTTGTATTTTCAAAATCTGTGAAGGCGTTCAGTACTTCCTCTGCCATTAAGATTCGAGTTGTCTGACCGGTAAAATTTACAGTAGATTGTCCATCTCGCTCGAAGGTATAATCCGCTGGGGTTGCAAAGTTTGGGAGTTGGGTACTCGGTGCATCATCCTCAGAACATGAAACTAGGATAAGACTTAAAATGATAGCTGTAAAAAATGATTTTTTCATTATTATTTTTATTTAGATTTAATAAACAAATATAAAAGGAACGCTTGAAAGTTTAAAATTAATTTAGATTAAATTTAAATAGTGATATGTAAAAAACTTTCTCGCTTTAGAACTATTATCTTTACCCTTGATGAGTACGGTTTTATAACCAGACTCAAAACCCATCGCATTTATGCGGATGAGAATAAATTATATTAAAAATTCTCGTATATAATGGGTTTTTTAATATATCATAAAATGAGTTTGATTATAACCTCAATTAGTAACATTCCTTCCTCTATATTGATACAGGTGTTTATAAAAAAAGTGAAAATTTAATTCAATTTAGTGGGAGTTAAAAAGGGATAGCTTGTTGTATGTCTTTAATCGTATTTAGACTATACCCAGTTAATATTGGTCCAAGAAAATAAGATTGGCGAGCAGTAGGCTAACTGTTCGCCAACAGGTTAAAATAAGGTCATAGACAGAAAATAATTATTTCGTATTTCTAGAAGAAGTATGTATTTTGGTAATTTTCCAATTTCCATCCATCTTCTTTAAGATAGACGTTGCCACCCCTTTTTTCTTTATAGTCCTTGTATCATCTTTGTCATCTGGTTTAAGCACGATGGTATAAATATAAGTTTCTGTAGCAAACGCATAAGGTGTATCAACCTGTACATCAATCTCATAATCTGAAAATTCAAATTTTTTAAAATGCCCCAATTCTGGTCCCAAATGATGTTCTATGTAGTGGGCATACGAGCCCTCGACACCCCCTGATTCATAAACTCTGGAATCTTCGGCAAATAACTCGAAAGTACCTTCGGTTGCTAGGTTTTGTAGGGCATCTTTATACGATTTCATAACTTTTAGAACCGCTCCCTTTTCTGTGTCCGAATCTGTGTTTTGACTATAGATTTGACTAGTTGCAAATAACAAAAACGTTAAGAATGTTGTAAGTTTTAGTGTTTTCATAATTTTAGTTTTGAAAGATTTATTTATTGACGTGTATTCTATTAATATTGGCAATACCAAAAACAAGGACTAGTAATAATGAGCCATTGAGGACTGTACCCGATTTAAAATTTTAAGGATCGAAAGTATATAAAGCGTGATAATCCGCCGTTAATGAAAAAAAAAAAATCGATACAATCAATACCGCAAATAATGTTAGGACGTGTGCAAGTTGATGGCTTTCGCCTATTATTTTAGCCAATTGTATGAACGTAAGTCGAACAATAAAAATGGTCTTGATTAGAGCCAAAGCCACAATTAAAATAGGTTGCCATAGGCCATTACCATCTACTTGTACCCAAAATAAATAACTCAATGATATAGCGATAACGGCCATTGTGGTAAGCAATACTTTTTTAAGGAGCTGTCCATAAAACCCATTGCCGTTTGATATGTCATTTATAGTTTCTTTCACTATTGATGTTTTTTAATAGATAACCTTTTGTCTTTAAATAACTAAGAATCGATGTCTTAAAATAAGCGCTAGGACTCTATTAATGAACCCGAAAAATATCCATTTCAAAAAACAAGCATTTTCAACGAAACTTCCCCTTCTCAAATTTTCTGGTGCCTAACAAGGTAGGGACCAAAAACAAACTTCGATACTGACCCCCTTACCTGATTTATATTTTTTTTAAGTTTCAGCGCCATATCATTTTAGTTTTTTACAGTATTTCCATATTGATATTTTGCAAATATTTTTGTCACGGTCTCTTTGATTTCCTTTTGTTTATCATTTGTACCTGCGTGGAGCACATCTGGCGCAAATCCCTGCCAGACCAGTTATAGCCCGTATCTATAAGCTCTACCACCACACCACCTTCCTTGTGCTCTTCAGAAGACTGATAATTGCCGTAATAGCCATAACCATAATAACCGAAATGGCCATAGCCGTGACCGTAGAAAGGAAAATACGGATAGCTGCCGGAATTGTAGTTTATATTTCTGGTTTTGAACACAATACGTGAATCTACCAATAAATCAGGATTGACTTTGTCCATTACATACCCTTTCTTTTCCATCTCGTCCTGAATGGAATACTTTAACCGTTTCTTTATCAGTGTATTAAAAAATAAAGGTTCTTTTTACTTTCCATTTTCCATTTGAAAATCATCTGACCAATAGAAGGTTTTGTAAGCCTCAAACTATGCCTCACGGTCATAATCCGTAACAATCGCCGAAGAACTAACCGAGCAACTAACTGAGGTAGCTGCTATAAAAAGGCAGGCTACCATTGTTTTTAAAGTTCTCATCATCTATTTGTTTAGTTCACCATTCTACTTATTCCTTCTTAAGTATTGCATCCACACTCAAGTCATGCTTATCATTAATTTTTAGAAATGCCAAATTTGGGCGTTCCAAATTATAATCGGTTATTAATAAAGACCAGGAAGCTTTTAGTTGAATTATATTTTCTGTAGCAAGTTTCAGATCAATAGGAATAGTTATTTCCCGAGTAACTCCCGCAAGGGTGAAATCACCCGTTGCATTGAGCGTTTGTGTTGCTTTTTCTTCAAAATTAAAATCGTCTATAAATTTTCCTTTAAAAACAACATTGGGGTTTTTTTCCGCTTTTACCAGCTCATACATATGTCCATCCCGTTTTTCATTATCTGTCTTTATGGATTTGACAGGTACCGAAAAGGTCAAGGTGCCGTCCTTAAAATCTATAACACCCTGTAAATCATCAGTTTTACCTATATAGGAATTAAGTGGCATTTTTGCCTTAAAAGATGCGGTTCCCTCCTTTACCAAAAATTTTTGAGCATTTATACCTATGTTGCTTGAAAACAACAGTATTATCAACAAATACATTCCCTTTTTATTCATTCCTTTTTATTTTTCGACCATTCAATCCATTTGAATATATTTCATGATATGTTTTTGTCTCGTTTTCATTGATTCGGCGGACAATATACTTTTTGTCGATGCCCCTCCTATTTTCAATACCCATTGATTTTAGCAATTCCTTAAATCCTTCAATGGTATTTCTGTGGTAATTGGCGACTTTAACTTTTTTATCTACTACAGATAAAGAATCAATCCTGCCAGGATCCATTGTGGTAATACCGGTAGGACAAGTGTTTAAATTACATTTTAAAGATTGCACACATCCCAGGGCAAACATCATCCCTCGTGCACCATAACAGGCGTCAGCCCCCAGAGCCAAAGTTTTATAGATATCAAAGGCCGATATAATTTTTCCTGAAGCTAATATCTTAATATGTTGTCTTAAATGAAATGCAACCAAAGTTTTATTCACAAAATGTAAAGCTTCCTGCAAGGGTGTGCCTCCCCAGTGCAAGGAGTCCATATTAGCCGCTCCTGAACCACCTTCTGCACCATCTATAACTATAAAATCTGGATAACTTTGCATTTCTGCAAATACCTTTATCATTTTTTCAAACTCTTTTTGCTGTCCTAAACATAATTTAATGCCAATAGGCTTACCGCTGGACAATTCCCTTAATTCATCAATAAATCTTATAAGTTCCTGGGAATTATTAAAAGCACTGTGATGGGCAGGGGAATGAATTTCAGTATGGGCTTCTATCTCTCTAAACTTTGAAATTTCTTCTGTATTCTTTTTAGCCGGAAGTATTGCGCCAAAGCCAGGTTTTGCACCCTGGGAAATTTTAATCTCGATCATTTTTACGAGATCATTCTGGGCTATTTCAGTGAATTTTTCAGCATCAAAATTCCCTTCAGCATTTCGGCATCCAAAATATCCGGTGCCAAATTGAAAGATTAGATCTGCCCTGTATTTTTGGTGATAAGGTGTAAGCCCCCCCCTTCACCAGTGTTTTGTGCAAATCCCGCTATTTTAGCCCCTCCATTAAAAGCCAGGGTAGCATTTTTACTTATGGAACCGTAACTCATCCCACCCAGGTTTAAAATGCTTGCGCTATAGGGCTGGTTACATTTAGGACCGCCAATTGTAACCCTAAAATCGTCCTGGAATTTTATTGACGGAAAGGCTGAATGTAAAAACCACTCGCGCCCCATTTTTTCAAAAGATAATTGAGTACCAAAAGGATGACTTTTATTATCGTCTGCAGCTCGTTTATATACAATTTCCTTTTGGATCCAGTTAAAAGGCATCCCTTCGCTACGATTCAGCAACAGCGCTTCCTGAAGTACATGACGTTGTTGTTCTATGAAGTTTGTGATTCTACCTATTAAAGGATAATTACGTTGAATATTATCACTTTTTTGAAAATAATCTATTGAACCCAATATCAAAAAAGGAAGGATAACTAAAGTAATCCACCACAAATACGGCTGCCAGGCTATAATTAAACCTACTGCTATAATAATTGTTAAACCAATAGTTAAAAAAGCTTTCCTCATATTTTTTTAATGCGAATGCTCCCCATCTTCTCCATGGCTGTTTCCGTTTTCATCCCCTAAAAACTGCCCTTGTGGCCCTACCCCTTCGATATACACAAGTTGCGATCCATAATGCCCAGCCCAGCCCACAGAATAACCTGCAAAGGCAAGTACTAAAAAAACTGAAATCTCAAACCATCTTTTTTGTTTTAAAAGGAAGAGGCTTCCCAATTTTAGCACAGCAGCAATAGCACTAGTCCATATCGTCCAAGTGGCATATTTATCATGTTGTTCCAGCACTTTTTTAGCAGTCTCGGTAAGACCTTCAGTATTTGGATGTACAAATGTTCCGGCGACATAAGCTCCAATAAATCCAGCACCTACTGTAAGCAGAATGACCCAGTCCATAGTACGGTTCATTGTGAAGAGTTGTATAAACTGTAGCAACACGGCTAACAATAGTAAAGCAATGGGAAAGTGGACCACTAAAGGATGTAGGTTAGGAAATTCATCAAGACCTACAGCTTCAGAACCCTGGACTGGAGAAAAGGTATCAGGCACTGTATCTTCCAATGTTACTTCGACATTATTTAAGGATACTGAATTGATGTCCTTCACCAAGGCATTTGAGAAATTTACAAAAAAGACCAGAAGTAATGTGGTGAATAATAATTGTTTAGTTCTCATTTTTTATGTTTTTAAATTAGTTCCCAATTAACTGAAGGAACAAGGCTCCTATGATTATAATTACAATGAACCCAAAGATTATAAAGTTGAACCATTTTTTAAAGCCATTCCCTCTTTGTCCTTTTTCATTTCCAGTCTTGCAACATTCTTTCATCTAATTCTTTGTTGCGCCTGAAGGGGGAAGGGTTATTCAGTACATAACACCTCCCCTACAGGACTTTAAACACCAAGTACCAGAAATTTCAACTAACCAATCAAACAATTATAAAAATTATTCTTTCTGATACTGGGTTTTATTTATAATTCACTTTTAAGGCCGGTTATATAATTTATAATTTCTAACTTATCTTCACTTGAAAGTTTCGCTTCCCCATGGATCAGGGTATAAGAATCCAATGGCATCTCACCGTCTTCAATCTGGCTTATAATAGATCTCAACTTGCTGTTCTTTCTGCGATCTGAATAATCACCCCATTCGTTAAAATTAAGTTCTGCCTTTCCCTCTCTAATATGGTCCTCCAGGAACCAGGCCACCGGCTGTACTTTATTATACCAAGGATATTCAGTATTATTACTGTGGCAGTCGTAGCAAGATACCTGTATCTTATTCTGTATTTTTTCAGGCACAGTGTTGACCAACATAAAATCTGTACAGGACACTTCCTCACTTTGATTGCGTTCTATCGGAAAAAATTGTATTACAACCAATGCGACCAAAAAAAACCAGCCAATGAACTTAATTACTTTCAATTAATTAATCTCTTTTTGAATTTTTCCGCAGTCCATCATTTTACTTCCGAAATACGGGTTTTGAATTTCTTTACTAGCACTTAACCACTGTGCGCCTTTATTGTTGTTATACATTGGACAAAAATCCTGATATAACTTTTTATTCGTTCCGGTTATGGCAATCATATCTATAACATCTTTGCTCAAAATATCGAAATGTTCCCGTTGATGGTCAATGGCGCTTTCGGCAATATGTTCTGCATGTTCCTTTGCATCTTCAATGATATCCGTTAACTCCTGCTGTTCCTCTGAAGAATAATTGCTCTTGTCAAAATTCTCAAATTCACCAACCAATTTGCCTCCGGCCTGAGCCGCTGCTTCCTGATCATCTGCCACCAGGGCATTTTTCAGCTGCAGGTAGTTATCGATAATGGTATTTGTAGCATTATTACCTGCATTCTCGGCCATCATTTTTCCGGAACCTTCCTGATTATCAACATCTTCCTGATACATCTCACTGGACATCGGTTCAGAGACTTCCTCTTTCTGATTCGCGTCCTTACAAGACATTGCAGTTAGTGTCACCAATACCATAAGGTAAATTTTTATTGTCATTCTTACTTTTTTCATTTTGATTTGATTTAATTTAATTTATAATGAAAGTTTTAATCTGTTCTATTTTGCGAGAGTTGTAAAATTCGCTTAACATTATTCTTAATCCTATCTGTGTGTTTTTTACATTGCTATTTAATTTAAATTATTAAAATCTTAGTGAAAGTCCGCCTCCAGCTCCAAACCGGTTGTCATAACTTCCCATAAGAGAAAAGTTTTTTCCTAAAAAATATTCCAGGCCGGCGCTCCAGGTAATTTCTTTTTTAAAATTTTCATCTTCAGGTAAATCGTCTACCCAGCCAAAATCTGCCTGAAATTCATACTCTCCAAAGACAGCTAATCTGGGAAAAATCATGATTTCCCGGGCCAGACTTATCTGTGGTCTTAATTTGCTATCCAGCCGAACATCCAAAGCAAACATATAAGGAGTAAAATACCTGATTCCACCAATTGCAGTAGTTTGAAGTTCTTCCATGCTATCCTCCATTTCATTCTCCACATTTATCCCTCCAAAAACACGAACCCAGTCATTAAGGTAATATTCATAGGAGATTTCAGCTTCCAAATTCTTATTCCAGCCATACTCAGCTAAAACAGTAAATTGATTTCTGATGTTGGAGCTTACCACATTTAAAGTAGACATATGTGAAGCTACATCCAACATCCCCCAGGTATAGAATTTATCGGTTTCATTAATGAGGTTAGAAATAGGGAATGGCTTCATACGTTCATCCCGTGGGGTATCATAACTTACCACTCTGGCCATACCAGAATCCAAATGATAAAGGATGTGGCAATGTAAAAACCAGTCTCCATATTCATTAGCATAAAACTCTATGGTTACTTCTTTCATAGGAGGAACATTCACGGTATGCTTCAAAGGCGAATATTCTCCATTTTCATTTATTACCCTAAAAAAATGACCATGCAGGTGCATAGGGTGGTGCATCATAGTGAGGTTATTAAAGGTAATTCTGGTAACCTCATCGCCTTTTATTTTGATTTTATCGGCTTCAGACAGTGGTACGCCATTTAAACTCCAAATATAACGGTTCATATTTCCAGTTAAATTCAGTAAAACATTGGTGACCGGGATGCTATCGTTAAAAGCCGTCTTTTCTGGCGATTTAAGGTAATCGTAATTATATTCCGAAAATAGATCCATTGCCTGCATATCTTCCATTTTTCCCTTTTTCATATCCATCCCATTCATTTCGTCATCCTTCATGGCCATCCCATCCATCCTTTTATCTTTCTCACCCATTCCTCCCATTACAGAATCTTTTTTCATATTCATTTTAGAGTGGTCCATTCCTCCCATTACAGAATCCTTTTTCATATTCATTTTAGAGTGGTCCTCTTCTCCCATCTTCATATCGTCCATTTGCATCCCCCATTTTTCCTTTAACTCATATGGGTCCGGATCTTTAGGATTAAATTGTAAAGCTGGCGCGCCCATCTTCATCTTCATTTTTGCCATTTTTTGCATCATACCAATTTTATCTGGTTTTGGCACATTAGGAGCAGGGAGTATTCTCCCCTCCCCAAGAAAAGCTGAAGCTGTTCCAGAACCATCCTGAGCCATGATTTTAAATTCCACTTTCCCTTCATCAGGAATAGTCACAATAAAATCATAGGTTTCTGCCACTGCAATAAAAGTTTTATTTCTTTTAAGCGGAACAATATCTTTTCCATCAGCCGATACTAAAGTGGGGGTTTCCCCACCAAAGGTCATCCAAAATGAAGTGGAGGCGGAACCATCAATAATACGCATCCTCACTTTTTCACCTGGTTTAAAATCTGGGTATTCAATTTTATCCTCGCCATTAATTAAGAAGGCAGGATAATAAATATCAGCAATATCAGCCCCTTCCATTCGTTGCCTCCAGAAATCTAATTGTGCTCCCAATGCTCCTCGTTTTATTACCTGATTTAGTGGTGTCGCAGTTCCTTTTTTAATGTTATACCATTCCGTTCCNCTTTTTAGNAANCTTAAAACATCCTTAGGTTTTTCATTGGTCCAATCTGAAAGTACCAGCACCAGTTCTTTATCATATTCCAGTGTTTTTTCTTTTGGATGGATCATAAGCGCACCGTAAACGCCACTTTGTTCCTGTAGCATGGTATGGGAATGATACCAATATGTTCCATGTTGCTTTATCTCAAATTCATACTTAAAAGTAGTTCCAGGTTTAATGGGCGGAGTGGTAAGGTAAGGCACCCCATCAAAAAAATTGGGCAACAACATTCCATGCCAATGGATAGAAGTTTCTACATCCATTTTATTCTCTACATAAATTACCGCGTATTCCCCTTCAGTAAATTCTAATACAGGGCCAGGAATTCCGCCATTAATAGTCATTCCCATGGTCTCTTTACCCTTGGCTTTAACAACCATCTCCTGATCTATAGTTATTTTGTATTCACGCACCGGTAAATTATTAATATTTCCTTCTACCGATGCCTCTAATTCTTCCTGGCTGTAGCCTGAAAAGCCTAAAAATATCAGGAGAATTAGAAAGTAGTTTTTCAATTTCATAGCTTTTAATTTTATTTATTTTCGTTCTCCAAACGATAAATAATCTTCTTCATCTGGGCGATTTCCCTTTTCTGGGCCTCAATAATTTCTTCGGCCAGTTTCTTTGTTTCAGGATCTTTAATATCTGCCCTTTTACTGGTTAATATCGCAATGGAATGGTGGGGGATCATAGCCTTCATATATAAAACATCCCCAATAATAGGTCGTTGTGCTCTTACCAGACCTAAGGCTGAAACAAATAACACGAGGCTACCGATATAAATAGCGATATTCTTCTTCTTACTTTTATACATTTTCAGCATAAGAGATAACATGATTACTGCCATAGCCGCTATTCCCAGACAGGTCATATAGAAACGGGTTAAACTAAAGTACACATGATCATATTAATAAGTATTAAGATACATCGTGATATACATGGCTACGAAAGACAGGCCGAGCATTAGGAAAAACCGACCATAATTGCTTCCACCAGAATTGTGGTTATTGTTATTTTCTGAATCCTGATCAGCTAAAATCCAATTCCCTAAATAGTTTTTGTTTGAAGTTTTCTTTTTGGCTTCTGTCTTTTGTGCCCTGACGTCCTCGGTATATTCCTTAATTACCGGAATTTCATTGGAAGCACTCGTATGAGAATGAATAGCCAGCAAATAAGATAAGAATCCGCCCTGCTTATCTTCCTGCTTCTTTTTGTGGTGATGAGCTTCACCGGAATGATGATGTGCAACCTCGTTATTCTCCTCCTGATGTTCATGGTGTGCATGCGGTATGACCTGATGAAAAGACATCAGCATAAATATACCTAGAAGGAATAATGCTTTTATTTGATTTTGTATTTGCACTGATTACAAAAGTAATAATTTATCACAGAGATTTGAGGAAAAATAGTATAAACCATAAGAACCTTAGCTCCTATGGTTTATACTTCAACTAATTAACTTACTGACTATTTAGAGTTCTATACTCAAATAACCTTTCTTCTGAAGTTGGAAATCATGTAAAATACCATTGTCCACAACTTCAAGTTCTTCGGGAATACATTCCTTATTAACTTTGAACTTTTTCAAAGAAAAGCCGCAAACCACTATTTTCACGTGTGCTTTTTCAGCTTTCTCAATAAAACGCTTCATCACTTCTTTATCATTAAGATCTTCCAGGGTTTTTCCACAGATAATCGCTTGAAAATCCCCGAAACTCTTCCCATCTTCTTCCACCAGCGCTTCAGCGGTTAAAATAATTGGCTGAAGTTGGGGGATCTTTTTCGTAAGTACCACATAATTATGTGAGTGATCCTCTTGTTTGGATGTTTGTGTCACTTATCAAAACTTGTTTTAAATTCTACGAAAGTCCATTCCATAATTTCATTTAATTCTAAAGAAGTCATAATTTTCTATTGGCTATTTCAGCCTTAGTTATTCCACGCTCAATAGCTTCTTCTTTTGAACAATTTTTATTCAAATGGAAATCCCTTGCATGTTTCAATGCTACCGCTCTAATATTTTCATCTAGCGAATTGAGCCTCTCCTGGTAATCCTTAAATATATCCTCCTTCATTTTTTAAAATAGTTTTAGAACAAAAAAGACCATAGTTAATATATTTACTCTGCATCACACAAAAAAAATTGCCAGCGGAGAAATCGGCTTATCCAAATTATTGTTTTTATTTCCGTGCAAATTCCTAAATCTACCATGGTTTCAACTTTATGATACGTAAGACGAAGTGTGCACATTGATTTCTTAATTTTGCCATTGTAACTAATAAGAAGATTCCTGGAACCATCTATCTCTGTCTGCAACAAGCAGGCAGGAGGCAAGCCGTAGAGGAATTTTATAGATTAAATATTTTACAGATTTTTTCTTTCTGTTTGCACCATTTTTAATTCGTATTATATTCAATGTTTCTGGCTTTATTGAAAGCTTCCCAACCTTCTTTGGCTGCATAGGGAACAATAAGCAGTGCTGCAACCGGGTCTGCCCACCACCAGCCTAGCCAATTGACCAGCAGTAATCCTGCAAGTACTACCACAGTTTGGTACAAACAGATAAAAGTGTCTTTGGCATCGGCCAGCATAGCCGGACTGTCCAATTTATTTCCGTATTTTCTTTTGTAATAGATTAAAATAGGATTAACTACCAATGAAACAAGCAAGATGATTAAACCCAATGTACTCCAACGTGCCGTTTCTTGATTAACTAGCTTTGTGATTGAATCATAGGAAATAAAAAGGCAAACCAGTGTAAAAGATGCTGCAATAACATATAATGTAATTTTCTTACGACGCTTAACCTTTTCCTCTTCTATGTCGTTAAGCTCGCCGTGCAACCGCCAGCCCAAAGTTGCTGCGCTTATTACTTCTATGGTGCTATCCAGTGCCCATCCTATGAGTGCAGAACTATTTGCAGTTATTCCAGCAATAAGTGAAACGACCACTTCTATCGTGTCGTAAATGACATTCCATATTTGAAGTGTTCTTGCTTGTTTAAGATTCTTTTTTCTTGACGATTCCATATTTAATTCGTCTGTATAGTTCCCACTTTTTTCATTTTTTTCATTAAGTAATAGGCATTTTGATAGATGATTTTTTTTCCGGATTTACCTTGATAATTTCAATATTTTAATCGCCCCACGCATCACAAATGTGAAGACAATAGCGCCAATGATCAAATCTGGCCATTTACTTCCTAAAAAATAAACCAAAACACCTGCCAAAATTACTCCGCCGTTCACGATAATATCATTTGAAGTAAAAATGGCACTGGCTTGCATGTGGACTTCGTTACTTTTAGCCTTGTTGATTAGCCATAATGAGATTAAGTTTCCGGCAAGTGCCAAAGAAGAAATAATAATCATCCACTGGAATAAAGGAGTTTCACTACTCATAAAAAACCTGCGCAAGACTTCTGTAAATCCAAGAGTCGCCAGTAACATTTGAAAGTACCCACTAAATTTTGCGACCTCCATTTTTCTTGAAACTGCACCACCTACTGCAAATAAACTCAGCGCATATACTATCGAATCTGCCAGCATATCAAGAGAATCTGCAATAAGGCCCATCGAAGAAGATATCCAACCCGTAATCATTTCAACGAGAAAAAACCCAAAATTAATACCCAACACCCACCAAAGAATATTTTTTTGTTTGGTTTCGTTTTCCATAACTGGAACTTCCGCCTCTTCTGATCCTATAAATTTATCGCCTAATTTTAATTCTGAAATCGAGGAATGAATAACCTCAATCCCTTCTCGATGATACACTTCAAGTTTTCGATTGGGAATATCAAAGTCTAGATATTTTATCTGTTCATAAGATTCCAGTTTCATCCTAATCATCTGCTCCTCAGAAGGGCAGTCCATTTGACTGACTATAAAAGTGCTTTTGTTCATTTTTTATAGGCTAAAAGTCTTAAAGCGTTGAAAACTACCAGAAGTGTGGAACCTTCATGTATAACTACCGCCACTCCAATGTTAGCGAAACCAAAAATGGTAGCAGGGATAAGCAGAGCTACAATTCCCAGACTTACCCAAAGGTTCTGCTTGATTATAGCTTTTGCCTTTCTACTCAGTCCAATGGCAAAGGGCAGGGTTTCCAATTTATCGGCCATTAGGGCAATATCTGCGGTTTCCAGGGCAACATCGCTACCAGCAGCTCCCATAGCTATTCCTACGGTGCTATTTGCCATGGCAGGGGCATCGTTCACACCATCACCTACCATTGCTACCTTAGATTCTTTTTCTTTTAGTTTTTTTATGGCTTCCACCTTTTCTTCCGGCAGTAAACTACCCCAGGCATCGGTCAATCCTATCTCTTCTGCTACTGCGTCTGCTACCTTCTGGTTATCACCGGTAAGCATGATCATTCGTTTAATTCCTATTTTCTTCAATTCAGAAAGGGTCCTTTTGGCTGCCTCCCGGGGGGTATCCATTAAAGCAAGGATGCCTATATATTCTTCATTCTTACGAAGAAGCATCGTTGTGTTTCCACCACCTTCAAGATCTCGTACTTTAGTAGTTATTTCTTCTGATGGAATAGTATCATTTAGTTCTTCGTATAGATCCAAATTACCAACATAGATCTTATCATTTCCCAATGTTGCTTTAATACCTTTTCCTAACACGGCTTCCAGATTGGAAGCATCCGGGATTTCCTCGCCTTCCATCCGCTCCTTTCCATCGCGAACTACAGCTTTTGCCAGGGGATGATCACTCAAACTTTCCACAGCTACTGCAATTTTGAGAAGTTCATTTTCTGAAATATCCCCAAGTGGTACTACTTGCGTAAGTTTTGGCTTTCCTTCCGTTAGAGTCCCGGTCTTATCAAAGGCGAGAGCGGTCAATTCTCCCAGATCCTCTAGTGGTCGGCCTCCTTTAATTAATACCCCACCACGGGCCGCTCTGGCCACTCCACTCAATACAGCACTCGGGGTCGAGATTGCCAACGCACAGGGACTTGCAGCTACCAGTACCGCCATTGCCCTGTAAAAGCTGGCGCTAAAGGGTTCGTCAATAACTAAGAAAGCGAATAAAAGAGCTCCGACCAAAATAAGGACGGACGGCACAAAATATTTTTCGAATTTATCGGTCAGCAACTGGGTAGGTGATTTTTGGGTCTGGGCTTCATTAACCAATTTGACCAGCCTTGACAATGTAGAATCCTTGGCTGCTTTGATCACTTTAATTTCCAAAGTATTGTTCCCATTGATAGTTCCGGCAAAAACGCGGTTTTCATCTTTGATATCATCTACCTCTGAGTAATCCTTCTCAACATCTTCTACGGGAATTTTATCTACCGGTACACTCTCCCCGGTTATTGGAGCCTGGTTTACACTACTCTTTCCATCTACCACTACTCCATCTGCTGATATTTTACTATTTGGTTTTACGACAATGATATCGCCTAAATTTAGTTTTTCGATACCAACTTCTTCCGTTTTACCATTTTTTTTGAGCAAGGCTGTTTTTGGGGCCAGTTCTGCCAAAGCAGCTATAGATTTACGTGCTTTGTTCATTGCATAATGCTCCAGGGCATGCCCCAGGCTGAAGAGAAATAATAACAAAGCACCTTCAGCCCATTCCCCTAATATAGCTGCTCCAATAGCAGCGACCAACATTAGAAAATCAATTTCAAAACCACCTTTGGCCACTGTTTCCACAGCTTCTTTCGCGGTATAAAAGCCACCAAAGGAATAGGCTCCAATATAAAGTGCAAGGCTAACCCATTGGGGAACTGAATCTACAAAGGATAATCCAAAACCTATCCCTAGTAAAACACCACAAATAATGGCAAATATAAGTTCTGTATTTTTTCCAAAAACACCGCCGTGGGTATGTGAATGTTCTTCCACGGCTCCGTGACTATCACCCTCTTTATGATTCAGTTCATCTTCATCTTCATGTTGGTGTTTCTGACTCATCTTATTTTTTTCATATAATTCATCAGAGGTTTTTTCCGAGGATTTAAAACCATTCTTATGGCCAGAGGAGCTTTTTTTAACTTGTAGGTTTTCCTTTTCAAGCCTTGCATTTATCGCTTCAAAACTAGTCTCACGCTTATCATATTCTAAACGGATCATTCCTCCGGCATTGGCGGAAGCTTCCAAAACGCCTTCGATATTCAGCAGACTCTTTTCTATAGTTCTTGCATGGCGGGTATGTCTAATCCCCTCAACCTCTAAAAGAAGATGACCATATTTTTCTGTAATTTCTGCCCCGGCATTTTCCGCCAAAGATTGAATTCGGTCAATAGAGATAATGTCCGGATCATAATGAAAGCACAGTTGTGGCACCGTATCTTCCTGATCATCTACTATATGTACTTTTTCAAGACCCTCTTTGGCCTCTAATCCAGCAATGAGCCTTTGCACACAAGTATCTTTTTCATTTGGCACCTGAGGTAGCAATACCGGAATTTTTAGTTGTAGCTTTTTCATATCCCTATTGGTTTAATATCCATCTTTTAGCTTCTTCCTTTTCGGTAAAGTCGAAATATTTAACTTCCGAGCTTGTAAAAAAATCAGTGGCTTTAGCAGCCCATTCCTGCCATTCTTTTTCACCCACAAAGGCCATCTTTCCATAATCTGAAATATGGGCGGTATCAACTTTTAAATCTTCCCATAAGCCTTTGAGATCGTAGCCCTTAAAGTTAACTAGTTCAAAAAAGAAATTCACCTTATTTCCATTTTTGACAATATTATGTATCAAAGGATGGATTTTCTCTATATCCTCTTTAGTAATCTTACCGCTTATTGAAGCGGATATCAAATTGCTTTTTTCGACATTTTTGATTCGTATCATTGTTTTAAGTTTTTATGAGCAGATTGGTCTATGTTATATTTTAGCTTCTTTGCTTTTTGGCATTTTACACATGCCCCCTTCAAAACTAAATTTACTTCGGTTATTTCGTATTTGTCAGGTAAATTTTCCTGTGGAACTTTATTGGGCAAACAGAAGGTTTTGCTGCAATTCATACAGTGAAGGTGTAAGTGTAGATCCAGCGAATTCTTATCAGAATATGCATATTTTGCGGTAGCCGTACCGTCATCAATTTGATGTATAATCCCTTTCTTTTGAAATAATTTTATACTCCGATAAATTGTTGTTCTATCTCGTGTATGTTTACTTTTTTTAACGAAAGCCGTTTCTATTTCCCTTAATGTTACAGCATAAAACTTTCTTTTGAGATATTTATAAATAAATAATCTCATTTTGGTAGGTCTAATCCCGTTGTTTCTAAGTGTTTCTTCGGCTTTGGTCATCTCATAAAATTAAACGCCACTACATTTCTCACATATTCCCTTTACTACCAGATTGATATCCTCTGCCACATAGCCTTCGGGCAGGTTTATCTGAGGGATTTTGTGCTCTGTAAGGCACACGGTTTCCCCGCAACTATTGCAATGAAAATGTAAGTGAAGGTCGTTTCCCACCTCACATTCACAATTGTCTTCGCACAGGGCATATTTAATGATGCCGGTGCCATCCTCAATTTGATGCACGATTCCTTTTTCTTCAAATGTCTTCATAGTACGGAAAAGCGTACTCCTTTCCGAGCTTTCGAAATCCTTTCCAAGGTCGCCTAAGCTAACGGCCACATTCAGTTGTGCCAGCCGTCTATAGGTCATCAAGCGCATTGCCGTAGGGCGGATGCCTTTGCTTTCCAACTTTTTTACTATTTTTTCCATTTGCTATAAAAGTATTTAGGGGTCGTAACGCTTTATGGATTCCCCGGTTTTTATCTGGAAGGCATCTTCAATATCGGAAAGATAAATTATTCCGTCACCGGGTTCAGTTGTTTTTGCATTCTCAAGGATAATATCTATTGCTGATTGTGCTTCTTCGTTTTGACATACCAGTTCTAACTTTACAACCGGACTGTCTGTTACACGGAAATCTAAAGAAGGTGATGCGCCTTTTGCTTTAAAAGCCCCGGTACCTTCCCCCTGGGAAAGCGTCATACTTTTGAATCCACTTTCACTAAGGGATTCTATCACTTTTTGAACTCGTTTCGGTTTTATAAATGCTTTTATTTCTTTCATTGCTGTAATATTAATTTTAGTATTAAGGATGAACCCTCTGGAATTTTAATTAAGACAAACATTTAACAGAGAGTCCATCCATCTAATTTTTTTAATTTAATGACCATGGGAAGTCTGGCTTTTCTGCATTTCAGAAACCAGATAATAGGCATTATTATAGGCAACCAACGTACCTTCAGGCAGAGGCTCCAGCAGTTTAATTTCAACCCAACCATCTTCATTTATTCCCGTTCTAACCTGCACTGGTTTCAATTCCCATTCGGTTTCACCATCTTCCTGGTGTTTTTGGGCCGTAAAGATGTAGGGATTTCCTTCTTCTTCAATTATTGCTTCTTCCGGTAAGGCAGGAACAGCTTCTTCACCGGTCCTGATTTTTCCGTTTATATACATCCCCGGAATTAGAAAATCTTCTTTATTATCGATTTCTGCATGCACATGTACCGCTTTGGGGTTTTGTTCAAATTGTTTCCCCACTGAATAAATTTCCCCGGTTAAATTACTGCCTGGAACCGATTCCAGTGTAAACGCAATCTTTTGGCCTTCTTTCACCTTATAAATATCTTTTTCAAAAACCATTAGATCGGCATGCACATGTTCATTATCAACTACCATAAACATACTGGTCTGAGGGTCTACATATTGTCCTACCTGTACCAGTACTTTTTCAATATAACCTCCAATTGGGCTTACTACCGGAATATATTCATATAATTCACCGTCTCTAACCTGGGAAGCATTTAGGTTTAACTGCCGTAACTGTGATTCATACCCCCGCACTTCACCTTGTACAGACTGGTAATCTGATTGGGTTTGTTGAAAAGATTTTCCAGATCCTACCTCTGCTTCATATAAACGTTTCTGTCTTTCAAATTCCTTTTCCAAAAATTGCATCCTACTATATGCATTAATATAATCAGACTGCATTCTGGTTAAATTTGGGTGAGAAAGATAAGCCAACACCTGACCTTTATTTACCTTATCCCCCTCAATAACCTTTATAGAAGTTATATTACCGCCTAAAATTGCCGTAACGGTAGCTTCATATTGTGGCGGCACTTCTAACTGGCCATTGGCTTCCACAATACCGGACAAAGCTTTTTTAGGCAAGGTATCTACTTTAATCCCCAGACTATTGAATTTCATTTCTGAAAGATGTACCGAACGCATCCCTCCTTCTTCTTCATCTCCTTCCTCACCGTGATTTTCACCTTCTTCGGTATTAGTAGTTGCAGTTTCACTGGAAGCGTCATCCCCTTCCTCAGGATTTTCTTTACATCCAAAGAATATGCTGAGCGTTAAGGCAAGCATTAAAATATTTATTGATCTTGTATTCATATCGATTTTCTTATTTTAATTTTTAATTTGAATTCTTAAGGTAATATTCCAGTTGGTAACGGCTGTCGAGATAATCATTAAAAGCACTCCAGGCATTTACCTCAATTCTAATGGCATCCCTTATATTTTGAAGGAAAGTTATATAATCTATAGCTCCCTCTTTAAATGCTAATACTGACCCTTCCTGTTGTTCCTGTGCTAAAGGAAGTGCTTCATCCCTATAATAATTCCATGAGTTTCTCCATTTGATATAGTCTTCACGCATATTTTTATAGGCGGTTTCCAGTTCGATTTTATCCTGATAAAAGTTTTGCTCTGCAATCTGTCTATTTACTTGTGCTTCCTGTGTACGGCCTAATTCCGGCCCAAAAAACAGCGGAATTTGAATTCCTATTTGATATTGGAAGAAACCCGATTGCCCGGCTATTTCCTGCCTACCGTACTGACCCTGAAATTTGGGCAAAAATTCAGATTTTCGTTCTCTGGTAACCGCTTTGGCAACATCTATCCTTTGTTCCGAAACCTGTAGCAACGGATGATTTTCAAGCGACTCTACCAGAAAGTTTAAAGGTTCGTCTAAAGTTTCAACAGGCAAATCTGGTACATCATAGATTGTGTCACTAACGAACCATAGGTTTAAACGCTGTATTGATTTCAGGTAATCTCGGTACGATTGTTCCAGCTGTATTTTAACCTCGTTCGCCTGGTTGGAGGTAGCAAGATATTCCAATTTGGAGGTGGCCTCTGTTTCATACCTGATTCTTGCAGCCCTTTCAATATCTTCAAAAATTGAATCCATTTTTCTATAAACCTGGAATGTCCTTTTAGTTGTATAAACCGAGGCCCAGGCCCTGCTTACTTCACGTTCAATTTCAATAGTAGATAACTCTAAGGCACTTTCAGCAAGGGCAACCCTTTCTTTCTGCAATTTTAACCGGGGGGCAATTCCAAAAATATCAATGCCTTGCTGTTGGACGCCAATTTGAGTATAGACCCCATCAGAGCCATTTCCTACTTCTTCTTTTCCTGTAAAGATTTGGGTATTTCCAAAATCATAGGCGGTTTTACGCAATACTTCCTCACTTTCAATTTCAAGTTGAGCAGCTTTTAATTGCGGAAAGTTTTGGATTGCCATTTCTTTAGCCTCTTGCAAACTAATAGTTTGTAAAGAATCCTGTTGTGAATATTCAGATGACATTGCATCAGATTGTGCATTTACAGAAAAGGTTCCGCCTAAAACAAAGCCAATTATCAAAATCGTAGCTAAAGATCGTGAATTGGAAGAACCAAGCTTGTTCTGTTCCTTTTTCTCCCGTCTCTTCTCTACAAATGTATAAAGGACAGGAAGAACCACCAGCGTAAGCAAGGTAGCCGTAAGCATACCACCTATNACAACTGTAGCAAGTGGTTGTTGAACTTCTGCACCGGCAGATGTGGAAAATGCCATTGGTAAAAAACCGAAAATATCTGTTGTTGCTGTTAACATAATAGGTCGTATTCGTTCTTTGGTTCCTGTAAAAATTCTATCTCTTAGACTGGTTACTCCTTCTTCTTTTAAAGAATTGAATCTATTTATTAGTACCAGTCCGTTTAAAACTGCAACACCAAACAGNACAATGAAGCCTACACCTGCNGAAATGCTAAATGGCATACCTCTTANCCAAAGGGCAAANACACCTCCGATAGCAGCCAATGGTATCGCCATATAGATCATGATAGATTGGGAAAAAGATTTTAAGGCAAAATATAGAAGCACGAAAATCAGGAATAAGGCTATCGGTACCACAATCACTAATCGGTCTTTGGCACTCTGAAGGTTTTCGAACTCCCCTCCATAAGTAATATAATAACCTGGTGGCAATTCTAATTCCTCATCTAATTTTTGCTGAATGTCGTTCACCACAGACTCTACATCCCTTCCCCGGGCGTTTACACCCACATAGGTTCTTCTGTAGGTATCATCTCTTGAAATTTGCATAGGCCCCGGAACATACTCAATATCTGCTATTTCTTTTATAGGCACCTGAGTTCCGTCTGGAAGATCGATATACATACCACGCAAATCATCAATATTCTTTCTATGATCTTCATCAAANCTTACTACCAGATCAAATCGTTTTTCACCTTCAAAGATGACCCCAGCAGTTCCTCCAGCAAAAGCAGTACTTATATAATCATTGACTTTCTGAATATCCAGACCATATTGGGCAA
>FUFK010051200.1_pt1 | contig 41976 bp, 44 predicted proteins | sample 1021851 | NCBI WGS metagenome assembly FUFK01 (sample SAMEA51879418, study PRJEB19060) | metagenome
CTGTTCCCAATTCTTCTGTATCTGTTCAGTAGATAGTTCTTTCATTATATAACCTCGTATCTATTTTTAGTGAACCTAATTGTAGGTTCGGTTCGTAATCTATTTCTGTAACCGCTGAATGATATCCTAACCCCCCAATTCAACATATTAAGTATTTCTGATTTAGTAACCGANTTTTTCTTATGTATGAAATCGGTCTCTATTCTCTTAACAGCCTCACTCAACGTAAGGCCCCTCATATGATGATTAAGGTAGTTACTCGCAGATGCCAAGCTGGAAGCTGTAATTCCCTCTGAATTATTTATAATTCTATTTTCAACTTTACCATCCTCATCCACAAGTATAACGAGAATTTTTGTCTTATCGAGGGAAACAAATTCGATATGCTTGACATATTTTACATCTTTATTTACCGAAACGACTCCCGTGCAATTTGTTAAACCTGATAACATTTCGCTCGCNTTGCTNAANGCGTCTTCTAATGTCATGTTGTTTGTCATNGCCTGTTCTTTCATCGCAGCTTGATCTGTGTCGGTGAGATTGCCAATCTCCAGCATTGCGTCAACAAATAATCTGAGTCCGCCCTCCGTTGGTATCCTTCCCGAACTTGTATGAGGCGAATATATAAGACCCAAAGACTCTAAGTCATGCATAACGTTTCTAATAGAGGCAGCGGATAAATTTATTCTGTCCATTTGTGATACTGTTCTAGATCCAATTGGAAAACCCTTAGCCAAATACTCTTCAACAATTCTCTTAAAGATTTCTCTAGACCTATCGTCGAGATGAAATAGATCTGAATTCTTAATAGTCATTTTCCTTATTATTCTTTTTCTATTTTAATTCTTCATTTTTATACCTTATATTAGTAAAAAAAAATAACATAAAATCAAGAGATATACATGAGAACAAATAAGAGGGAATCAACGGCAATTCGGCCAATAAAAATAACGCCAGGTGTAATAGAAAATGCTGACGGCTCCTGTATGATTGAGATCGGTAAGACACGTGTTATATGCACAGCTTCAATTGAGAACAGAGTTCCATTTTGGCTAAAAAATTCAGGAAAAGGCTGGATCACAGCTGAATATGGTATGCTACCAAGATCAACAAATCAGAGAATGCCGAGAGAGTCAAAGTCTGGTAAGCAAACAGGACGCACCCAAGAAATCCAAAGGCTCATTGGTAGAAGCCTGAGGGCTTGCATGGATTTAGAGAGAATTCCTGAAAAACAAATTATTATTGATTGTGATGTTATAGAAGCTGATGGAGGTACAAGAACTGCATCTGTAACAGGCGCTTGGCTGTCGCTAAAATTTTGCGTAGAAAAGATGATGAGGCACGGGATGATTAATAGTAGCCCAATAAAAAAACAGATTGCGGCAATATCCTGCGGTATTTTGAATGGAGAGGTACTCATTGATCTTGATTATGAAGAAGACTCAGCAGCTGAAGTAGATGCAAATTTTGTATTCACAAGTGATTTTGAGTTAATTGAAGTTCAGTCAACTGGTGAAGAGCAAACTTTTAAAGTTGAAGATTTGAATCAGATGTTAGATTTGGTCAGAATAAATTCCCAGAAAGTTTTCGAAGCTCAAAAAAAGGCAATTACATAAAAATGTATGACCTGCATCAAGATAAACTACTAATTGCTAGTCATAATGAGGGCAAAATATCTGAATTTCGTGAACTTCTCGGATTATTAAAAATAGATATATCATCATCTAAAGAATTAAAACTGCCCGAGCCGGTTGAAGATGGTCAAACATTTGAGGAGAACGCGCTAATTAAAGCAAAATCTGCATCCAATTTGTCCAATTTAATTTCTTTGTCCGATGACTCTGGTATTGAAATTGATGCATTGGATAAACAGCCGGGTATATACTCTGCAAGATGGGCAGGACCAAACAGAGACTTTGACTTTGCAATGCGTAAAGTCACAAGATTATTGGATGAAAAAAAAATACCAATTGCAGAAAGAACAGCAAGATTTGTGTGTGCATTATGTCTTTTTTATCCAAATGGCGAATATTTTTTTTTCGTGGGCAAAGTTGAAGGACGAGTAGTTTGGCCACCGCGTGGTAAATATGGTTTTGGTTATGATGCAATATTCGAGCCACTTAATATGAACAAAACATTTGGGGAAATAACATCGGGTGAGAAACACTCATGGACACCAAAAAAAATTGGATTATCTCATAGAGCAAAAGCTTTTAGCTAAAATTTGTTAGTTATTTATCTCAGGAAAAAAAATGAATGATGTCCGAATTAAGTATTTATATCCATTGGCCCTATTGTCTGTCTAAGTGTCCATATTGTGATTTCAACAGTCATGTAGCAGATAAAAAAATTGATCAAGTAGAGTTCCTAGAGCTTATAGAAAAAGAAATAGATTATCATAGTAAATACATAGATAACAAAAAAATTTCATCTATTTTTTTTGGAGGAGGAACACCATCCTTAATGGATCCTAGTATTATTGAGAGAATTTTAGCTCACCTATTTAGCCGATGCAATATTGAGAATGATACTGAAATCACGATGGAAGCTAATCCTACTAGTGTGGAGTTACAGAAATTCAGAGATTACTCAAATATCGGCGTAAATAGAATATCGATTGGCGTTCAATCATTAGATAACGATGATTTAAAAAATCTTGGCAGAACTCATACAGCTGAGCTGGCAATTGAGGCAATTGGTATCGCACAAAAATACTTTGAGTCAGTTTCTATAGACTTAATCTACGCGCGACCTGGTCAGAATGAAAAGGCATGGAAATTGGAATTGGAGAGAGCCCTCTCTCTACAAACACAGCACTTGTCTCTATACCAGCTAACAATTGAACCGAATACTATATATGAGAAGTTATATAAATCTGGAAAAATTAATTTGCCGAATGAGTCACTCTCGAATGAGCTATATCAAATTACTGAAGAGATTTGTCACAAATTCTCTCTGAAAAAATATGAAATATCAAATTTTTCAAAAAGAGGATTCGAGTGCAAGCACAATTTAAATTATTGGAATTGCGGCGAATGGATAGGCATTGGTCCAGGTGCACACTCACGAGTGAAAGGGAAAAATAAAAAAAGAAGGTCTATAATTAACGAATATGATCCATATAATTGGGGTCAGAGGATAAGAAATTATGGACATTCTATGATCGAAAACAGTGTTCTAACAGATGAACAGAACCAAGACGAATATATTGTAATGTCGATGCGAACAAGGGATGGTTTGAACATCAATAAGTACGAAAAGTTAGGTGGTAAATTGAATATGGATAATATAAAATTACTGATATCAAATGGATATTTGAAGAAAGATGAAACGGAAGAAAATATAAAAGTAACGAGAAAAGGATCCCTTGTTTGCGATAGCATAATATCAAGTTTAGCGGACTAAAAATAATGGAAATAGTGAAAAATGGAAATTACCCAAGGACTATATCTAGTTTCAACACCAATTGGAAACCTTGAAGATACATCGTATCGTGCTGTAAGAATTTTAAACTCCGTTGACATGATTTATTGTGAAGATACTCGTGTATCAAAGAAACTTCTCAACTATTATCAAATCAATAAACAGCTATTCATATACAATGATTTTAGCAGCGAATTATCCCGCAATGAAATTCTGAGTAAACTGATGGATGGTGAGTCGGTAGCATTAATTTCTGATGCAGGAACACCCCTCATATCAGACCCAGGATATAAATTAGTTAAATTATGCAGGCAAAAAAAAATACCAATATACACAATACCGGGACCATCTGCATTGACTTCATCAGTAATCATATCAGGATTACCAACAGATAAGATCTATTTTTTAGGATTTCTTCCAAGTACTGCATCAAAAAGGAAGCATGAGCTCCAGAAAATAAAAAAACTAGATGCAACAGTTGTCATCTTCGAGAGCGCGAAAAAAATCCACAAAACTTTGAATGAGATACAAAATTATTTTGGTGATATTGAGATTGTAATAACTCGGGAAATGACGAAGTTATTTGAGGAGGTTATTACAAATAAAATTAGTAATATTCTCTCCGAAATAAATGAAAAACCCATAAAAGGGGAAATGGTCATACTTTTTAATACCTCAGAATTAATTACAAATAATGTTGATTTTATTGAAGTAGAAAATGACATAAAAAAACTAATAAATGATTTGCCTGTGAAACAAATTACAAATATGATTCATGTGAAATATAACCTTCCAAAAAAAATGGTGTATGATCTATGTCTCAAATCAAAAAAAACTAAATAATATTTTTGATTTTTAAAAAAAAATAAACATATAACAACACAATATGAAAATCATAGTACAAATGGACCCAATAGAGAGACTAAATCTGGCTGGTGATAGCACTTTCGCCCTTCTTTTGGAAGCACAGGAAAGGGGTTACGATATAGATATATACACCCCAGATATGCTGACTCTAAATGATGGAATATTATCTACGAAAGCACAGCAAATAAAAGCTTACCATAGCCCTGATAGAATAGAGGAATTAAACCATCCGAGATCTGTGTTGCTTGATGAATACGACATTGTGCTGATGAGGCAAGATCCACCTTTTGATATGAGTTACATAACCGCTACCCATCTATTAGAAACAATTCAGGACAAAACTCTAATTTTGAATAATCCGTTTTATGTACGAAACTGTCCTGAAAAGATTTTTGTAAATAAATATATGGAATTTATGCCACACACACTGATCACCCGAAACATTAGTGAAATAATAAAATTTCGAGATGAATATAAAAAAATAATAATAAAACCACTATATGGTAATGGCGGGGCCAATGTTTTTTATTCTGATGATACTGATAGAAACTTCGGATCAATAATTGAAAATTTTATGGGATTGAATAATGAGCCTTTTATAATTCAACAGTTCATTCCAAAAGTCAAAGAGGGTGATAAGAGAATAATTCTCATTGATGGGGAAATTGTAGGAGCGATAAATCGGCTACCACAAGATGGGGAAATTAGATCAAATATGCATGTTGGGGGGCTACCTGCTAAAACTGAAATAACAGAGGGAGATGCTAAAATATGCAATGCCATCTCGCAAGACTTAAAAGACTTTGGCTTATTTTTTGCCGGAATAGACATAATTGATAATCTTATAACTGAGATTAATGTCACTTCTCCAACTGGAATTAGAGAAATTCTCCAACTGAGCGGCATTGATGTTGCAAAAATATTTTGGGATCAGGCTGAAAAAAAAATAAATAATTAGAATAATATAATTTTATACCCACTCATATGTCGAAGATAACTCAAAAAATTAAAGAATATAATTCCCATAATAAAAATAAAATTTTAAGTCTTCGAAAGAGAATAACCAAAGAGCCACAGCATATAGATTTGGACGCGAGATTGGCAAAAACAAAAAATGAGATAAAAGCAGCTCAACAATTAAGATTTAAAGTATTCTACAANGAGTTNTCCGCNCACCCCAGNATACTAACNAGATTTACACGAAGAGATAGAGATACCTNNGATAAAATTTGCCANCANATGCTTGTTATTGATAAATCAAACAAAAAGAGAGGCATATTATTAATAGGAAAAAAGAAAGAAAATGTTGTGGGTACTTACAGACTGCTCCCTCAGAGAGATGCAGAGTCTAATAAAGGATTTTACAGCCAAGATGAGTACGATATAAAACCGCTTATTGAAAAGCATAAACAAAGAAAATTTCTGGAGCTTGGGCGCTCATGTGTACTAAGTTCATATCGTAAAAAATCAACGATTGAGCTACTTTGGCAGGGTGTTTGGAAATACATATTGGAGAATAATTTTGATGTTATGATCGGTTGCGCAAGCTTTCAAGCGACAAAACCTGAGCAAATTGATATGGCATTAAGCTTCCTTCATCATTACGCATTAGCGCCTGAGGAATGGCGTGTTAGTGCAAAAAAAAATAGATACGTAAATATGAATATGATGAAAAAAGAAGAGATTGATAAGAAAGAAGCTTTAAAAATTATGCCTCCGCTGATAAAGGGTTATTTGAGGTTAGGGGCTTACGTTGGAGATGGGGCGGTAATTGATAAGCAGTTTGGCACAATCGATGTTTTTATTGTGATGCCTCGTGAGCTGATTGAGAAAAGATTTGTAGATAAATTCACTATATGAAAACATGAGGTCCATCACATCAGATGAAATTAGACAATGATAAGCTACACCAAGGTATGATTATTAAGCGCTCGGATGTTAGAGCGTTATCTAGAGATATATGTTTTTAAACAACTATAAGTAATCGAATATGGACAAAGACATAGATATATTAATAAATCCAAAGTCACTTGCTTTATTTATCAGCAAGATTTTATCAAAAAATAAAGGTAATGTCTCAAAGAACCGTGAGGGTTTAGTTGCCCTATTATCCGATACAATAGAATCAGCGAGAAAAAAAGCTGAAAGCTCACTAATGAGCCATGGGAATGGTATTCGAACAGCGCGAAGTATATCAGAGTTCCAAGATAAGCTCATAAAAATAATTTATGAATTTATAACCCAAAATGTATATTTACCAGAGGACCAAAAGGATATTGATAGAATATGCCTGGTCGCTGTTGGTGGCTATGGTAGAGGAACGCTTGCTCCTTTTTCAGATATTGATCTGCTCTTCCTGCACTCGAATAAACTTAATAACTGGACAGAATCCGTTATTGAATACATGCTATATATCCTTTGGGACCTTGGCTTTAAGGTTGGTCATGCAACAAGAAATTTAGATCAATGTCTTGAGCTCTCAAAATCTGACCTCACCATAAGAACATCAATTTTAGAAGCAAGGTACGTGCATGGGTACAAGGATTTATATGAAAAATTAATTAAAAGGTTTAACACCGAAATTGTTGCCAAGACAGCTGATGAATTTATTGAGATGAAGTTAGATGAGAGAGATAAAAGACATAGTACATATGGCGCATCGCGCTTCCTTGTTGAGCCCAATGTAAAAGAAAGTAAAGGAGGGCTGAGAGACTTGCATACACTCTTTTGGATTGGTAAATATCTTTTTAGAACCCAGGCTCTCGATGATTTAACAAAAAATGATCAATTTCTCACCTCATCAGAATTAAATAGCTTCAAAAAAGCAGAAGACTTTCTTTGGGTTGTAAGATGTCACTTACATTTTATCTCAAATAGAGATAACGAAGTTCTGACCTTTGATAAACAACTCGAACTTGCATCAAGGTTGGGATACGCCAAGAGACCTGGTCAAAAGGATGTGGAACGTTTCATGAAGCATTATTTTATGACCGCAAAGGAAGTAGGAAATTTAACAAGAATAGTTTGTGCTTCTCTTGAGGAAAAATCTATAAAAAAAGATCCAGCCGTTTATGAAGTTCTGGACAATCTTTTGTCTTTTCGAAAAAAAGACAAGACAGAGACAAATTTTTATATAAAGAAAGGCAGGCTCCATACAAAAGATAATTTTAGCTTCAATAAGAATAAATTAGATTTGATCAGACTCTTCATCATAGCCGACCACGATAATGTATTACTCAGCCCAGAGATAATTCAATCCATTAATCGTTCACTCAAGATTATTGATAATGATTTACGAAATAGTAAGCCCGCAAATAAAATTTTTTTAGACCTATTTTCAAATTCGAGAGAACCTGAGACGATACTGAGAAACATGAACGATGCTGGGGTTCTTGCAAAATTTTTGCCTGATTTCGCTAGAGTTGAAGGAATGTCTCTTTTTAACCTCTACCACAATTATACTGTAGACGAACACCTTCTAAAAACTGTTGGCTTCATGAGTAAAATAATTAATAATACCCTGAGTCAACCTCATCCATTTACCTCTAATTTTAACGCTAAACTTGATAACAAAAAAGTCCTGCTTCTCTCCGCTTTTCTCCATGATATTGGTAAGGGAAGGAAGCAAGATCATAGTATTCTAGGATCTCAAATAACAGAAAAATTATGTAATAGAATCGGAATGAAAAAAAATGAGGTATCTCAAACAGCATGGCTCGTGAAAAATCATTTGGTTATGAGTGATGTAGCACAAAAAAGAGATTTATATGACCCAAAAACAATAGTAGATTTTGCTAGCATCGTGAAAAATCAGAAAAATTTAGATTACCTTTTGGCATTAACCGTTGCAGATATAATGTCAGTTGGTCCAAGTATTTGGAATGCCTGGAAGAGTGGTCTCCTCAGGACCCTCTATAATGAGACATCAAATTATTTAAGTGGAGATAAAAATAAATCTATTGAAAATGAAAATAACTGCATCAAAGCTCAAGATAAATTTAAAGAAAAGTTATCTGACTGGCCAAAACTACTTATAAATTCATACGTTCATAGATTTAGCAATAACTACTGGCTTACAACATCAATTGAACAACAAATCGAGCATGCGAAGATCTTAAAAGATAAAGACTCAAAAAATATATCTCTAGAGATTTACAGTAAAAAAAATACCAATAATAATACAACAACGATCACACTTATTGGACCTGACTATCCTAATCTATTAGAAACATTAGCAGGCGCGTGCTCACTATATGATGCGAACATAATTGATGCCCAGATAGAAACTACAATTGATGGAATAGCTATTGATACCATATCTGTCAGTCGAGATTTCCAAGATCAAGATGAAGAAAGAAGAATCATAAGAATTTCAGATTGCATAAAAAAAAGCCTAAGCGGTGAGTTATCACTAGATATAGAGATATCAAAGAAATTTACAAAAATTCGCTATGAAAAAACATTTAAAGTCAGAAATGAAGTTAATATAACAAATGAATTTTCAAATAACTCAACTGTTATTGAAATTGAAGGAAGGGATAGACCCGGATTACTTTATCAAATTGCCAACACATTGAAAGAAACAAACATCAATATTAAATCGGCACACATTGTTACATTTGGAGAAAAAGCAAATGATATCTTTTACATAACAAATCTTTTTGGAGAAAAAATTTATACGCCTGAAAAGCTTTTATTAATAAAAAGTATGTTGTTATCTTCAATGGAAGAAAATACGTAACCTAATTTTATGAATTTAATCAAACCATTATTCCGAGTTTCCGGTATGACGCTCATAAGCAGATTACTCGGATTTATCAGGGATATACTAATTGCAGCAACATTTGGTGCGGGAAGTATTGCTGATGCCTTTTTTATCGCTCTAAAGTTTCCAAATATTTTTATGAAGAATTATGAGCGGAAGGCGCACTAAATATGTCCTTTATACCAATGTTTTCTAAAAAACTATCCAATAAAAACGAAGCAAATATTTTTTTTAGTGAGATTTTTAACTTCTTATTTTGGTCCTTACTGCTAATTGTAAGTATATTTGAAATACTAATGCCTGCTTTGGTATTTATACTAGCTCCCGGATTTTTACAAGATCCAAAAAAAATAGATTTAGTTGTTGATTTAGCTCGTATTTCCTTCCCATATCTTTTTTTTATATCTCTTGTGACACTCCTCTGCGGGGTCCTGAATTCACTAGGGAAGTACCTGCTCGCAGCATCAATGCCAATATTCGTAAATATTTCAATGATAATTGCTTTATTCCATGTGCAGACAATGGAAATACAAAATACTCGGGCCGCAGCTCTTTTATTAATGGTAAGTTTCTTAATCTCAGGTGTTTTACAGTTAGCTCTGTGTGTTTATGGATGTAAAAAACATGATTTCTTTCCAAAAATAAAACTTCCAAAAATTTCCAATAGTATAAAGAAATTTATGATTTTAAGCTTCCCTGCGATTGGGGCTGGTGGAATTATTCAAATAAATATCCTCATTGGAAGTATTATAGCATCATTTGAAGACAAAGCTGTGTCTTATTTGTATTACGCAGATAGGATATACCAGCTCCCACTAGCTATGATTGGTATCTCAATGGGGATTATACTTCTTCCAGAGCTATCAAAAGAAATTGCACAAAAAAATTCAAAAAATATTGATCTCATTCAAGAAAAATCACTTGAAATATCACTCCTTCTTGCAACTCCAGCTGCGTTTGGACTTATTTTTTTATCTCAAGAAATTATAATGGTTTTATTTGAGCGCGCTTTCTTTACAAATACAGATACAATTGCAACCTCACGTGCGCTAATTGTTTTTGCCATGGGATTACCCGCCTTTGTTTGTGTTAAAATTTTTCAAGTGATGTTTTTTTCAAGAGAAAATACAAGGTCTCCAATGATCTTCGCGGGCTTTACTGTCCTCACAAATATATTTATCTCGTTAGCACTATTCCAATATTTAGGTTATTTGGGAATTGCAATCGCCACAACTATTTCCTCATGGATAAATCTCATTTTACTTTACCGAGAATCTGCTGCAAAAAAATACTTCATTTTTAATACAAGATTATTAAATCGTATAATAAAAATTATNATAGCTTCTNCAATCATGATACTTATCCTGTTTTTAATTGAAAAAAGTTCATCAATTTTACAATTTTCAGAAGGGTATATTGTCAATTTTTTAATACTTTTATGCTACATTATCATTGGAATAATTTTTTATGGAATAATTTGCCAATTACTCAAAATTATTGAATTAAAGTCCTTTTTTAGATATATGCGATAGAGTGATGAGAGTTTTTTCAGGTATACAACCATCAGGAAATCTACATTTAGGTAATTACCTTGGTGCAATTATAAATTTTGTTGAATTACAAGATGCAAATCAATGCATTTATTGTGTTGTTGACTTGCACTCAATTACAGTATGGCAACATCCCGAGAAGTTAAAACGAAATATTCACGAAATAACTGCAGGATTCATAGCCTCAGGGCTAGATCCGAAGAAAAGTATTATCTTTAATCAAAGCAGTGTACAAGAACACGCTGAACTATCTTGGCTTTTAAATTGTGTCGCCAGAGTTGGCTGGTTGAATAGGATGACTCAATTCAAAGAAAAGGCAGGGAAAAATAAGGAAAAAATGTCTGTTGGTTTGTACACTTACCCGATATTAATGGCGGCCGATATACTTGCCTACAAAGCTACCCATGTCCCTGTAGGGGAGGATCAAAAGCAGCACATTGAGCTATCCCGAGATATTGCACAAAAATTTAATATTGATTTTCATGATAGGATTCTTGAAATTACTGCAAAAGAAGAGTTCTTTGTATTACCAGAGCCGATGATAACTGGACCTGTAACTCGAGTAATGTCATTGAGAGATGGCCAGAAAAAAATGTCGAGTTCAGAATTATCTGATATGACAAGAATAAATTTGTTGGATACTGCAGATCAAATTTCTAATAAGATAAAAAAAGCCAAAACAGACTCTGAGGCCATACCTGAAAAGATGTTAGAAATTAAGGATCGTTATGAATTAATCAATTTATTATCAATATACGCAGGAATTAGTGGCCAAAGTAAAGAGGATGTACTTTCCGAGTTTTCTGGGAAGCAATTCTCCTATCTAAAGGAGGCCCTTACCGATCTATTAGTTCAAAAAATTTGTCCGATTGGTAATGAAATGAATAAGATAATTAAGGAAAAAGAGTACCTCGGAAATATACTCAAAGATGGAGCTGAAAAAGCTAAAGCAATCGCGCAGCCTGTTTTAGAAGAGACAAAAAAAATAATAGGTATAGCATAAATTTATGCTTATAATATTGGCATTGAATTCATATTTTATTAAGTTAGATGTCTAAAAAAATAAGAAAATTTTTAGTTGTTGTAGACGACACTTCAGAATGTCATAGAGCAATCAGTTATGCGTCTAGAAGGGCTATGCAGACAAAAGGAAAAATAACTTTGCTAAGAGTGGTAAACACATCTGACTTCAAAAATGTTTATGGAGTTGAAGCCATTATGAAACAAGAGGCCGAAGAAAACGCTAGGGAAATACTAAAAACATATTCCGAAAATGTGAATGCAGACACTGGTTTAGTTCCAGAACTAGTTGTGAGGTTTGGGCAACCAACCACAGAAATTATTGATTTTATAAATGAAGATGGATCCATATCACTTCTTGTATTAGCTGCTGCTACAGATAGCATAAACCCTGGACCACTTGTGTCACAATTTACAGGATCAAGAGCGTCAAATTTCCCTATCCCAATAACAATCATACCTGGACAAATCACCAAAGACGCTATTCTAGAATTAACAGCAAATTAGGTTAAGAAGTCAGCAAAAATATAAGGCTTGAATTGTAAATATTTAGTATTTAAATTAAAGATGGAAGGATTTTAATAATGTTTATCGAAACCGTATCAACACCAAACCCAAACACTCTGAAGTTTATACCTGGTTGTGATGTTCTTCCTGGATCAACTAGGGAGTACAAAAATCCAATAGAGGCTGAAGAATCCCCTCTTGCGGCAAAGATATTCTCAATTGACGGAGTATCTGGTGTTTTCTTCTCTGATGATTTTATTACGGTGACAAAAACTGCATATGAATGGCCACAACTGAAGCCGATTATACTTGGTGAAATTATGGATCACTTTCTATCAGAAAAACCTTTAATCGTTGGGGTTAGTCAAGATAAACAAGAGGAATTTTTTGACCCCAAAGATAGCGAAACAGTTGATAAAATAAAAGATCTCATACAAACTAGAGTTCGCCCGGCTGTGGCACACGATGGCGGTGACATCACTTTTCAAGGATTTAAATCAGGGACTGTTTACTTAAACTTGCAAGGTGCTTGTGCTGGATGCCCAAGTTCCACCATGACTTTAAAAAATGGTATTGAGAATTTACTCAAACATTACATCCCTGAAGTAATGGAAGTTGAAGCTATATAATTTACTATGATTACCCTGCTAATTGATGTTGTCTCAAACAACTCAATAATTGCATTAATATCGGAAGAGAAGCCTAAAACTTTCGAAAAAATAAATCTTGATTGCAATCAATTACATAGCGAAAGCATAGTCCCAGCTCTTGAGTTACTTATTAGCAAGAGCACTTTTAATTATTTAGATATTAAAAAAGTGATTTGTGTCACTGGACCGGGAAACTATACTAACATAAGAACAGGTCTGGCAGTCGCAAAAAGTATATCTTTAGTGAATAACATTGATACATATGGCATAACACAGCATGAGCTAATTGCAGAAACTTATCAATATTCACCTATTTCTAATGCCTTTATAGTTATAACGCATTCGACAAATAACAATTTTTACTACAAAGAATTTAATCAGAATATGCCTGATCAGCTTGATCCAATACTACTCCACGCAGATGAGGTTTTAAATAAAATTGATAAAATTAAGTCCAATATAATTGAGACTGGAAATGAATTCCTGAATTATCTTATTAAAAACAATTTAAGTGTTAAAAATCTTACAAGTAATTATAAAATCCCAGATAATAATTTAGGTAAAATTTGTGAGTCAAAATCAATCATTTCCAATAATATTGAAGCAAAGTATATTAAAACGCCAAATTTTGTGAAGTATAAAAAAAGGGATATTTATGAATAATGTGGGCATGCATTTTAATTCCGCTAGCACTAATGATATTGAAAATATCGTAGAAATAATGAGGGGTGGATATCATAAATGTTGGGATAAAAAATTTTTTTTAAATTTAATAGAAAATAAAAATTCAATTTTATACATACTAAAAGACAAGAAAGGCACAGTGGGTTTTGTTGCAGGGACCATATCTGATAGAGACTGTGATATCATTATGATGGTTATTGATATCAAAAGTCGAAAAAAAGGTTTTGGATCATTTTTGTTGCGTAACACACTTTCTTTACTGAAAGCTATGGGTATTACAAATATTTACTTAGAGGTTGCTGTGAATAATATTCACGCGATTAATCTCTACGAAAAAAATGGCTTTAAAAAAGTTAATACCAGACAGTCATACTATAAATATAACGAAACGATGATTGATGCAGCATTATATCAAATGGTCAACACCAAAAATTGATGTTATATTAGAGTGATGGTAAATACAGAAATAACCAAAATAAGATGGTTGTAAATAGAATTGAACAAAAATGCATACAAAAAGGCTTGAGAATGACAGAGCAGCGTAAAGTTATTGCTCAAGTACTATCATCATCTCATGACCATCCGGATGCGGAAGAATTATACAAAAGATCAAATGCGATAAACAATAGCATTTCACTTGCTACAATATATCGCACGCTTAAACTCTTTAGCAATAACGGTATATTAGAAAAGCATGAGTTTAAAGATGGAAAATCACGCTATGAAACAGTTCATAAAGATCACCATGACCATTTGATTGATATTGATACAGGAAAGGTGATTGAATTTCAGGATGAAGAAATTGAAAAACTACAAGAGAAAATTGCTAATAAATTGGGCTATAATATTATAAACCACCGTCTTGAAATCTATGCTGTAAAAAAAAATAAATAATAAGAAGTAATTAATTATGTCATTTCTTAAGAGCTATTTGATTATTTTTCTCATTATTTTTATAACTATTTTGTTACTTCCAGTTCAATTATTACTGCATATATTTCAAAAACCACTCTCAAAAATAATCCCAATGATTTACCACAGTATCATTTTAAAATTACTGTCAATAAAAATTGTTGTGAAAGGAAGTTTCGGTGGGGATGGATCACTAATTGTCTCAAACCATGCCTCATGGATAGATATACTTATAATAAGTTCCATCATTAAAACATCCTTTGTATCGAAGAGCGAAGTATCTAGATGGCCTCTCATAAGTTGGTTGGCAAAACTTCAAAGGACAATATTTATAAATAGAAATAACAATAAGGAGCTTGCTAAAACAGCAAATGAAATACAAGATAGAATAACTAATAATCAAAATGTTGTTCTATTCCCTGAAGGAACATCAAGTGATGGGAATAGGGTACTTCCATTTAAATCATCCATATTTATATTGTGCGAACTTTCAGAAGTAAGTAAATTTAATATCCAACCAATATCAATTGCTTACACCAAATACAACGGGTTGAGTATGACTAGAATTGAGCGCATGCTTATCGCATGGTATGGGGATATGAATTTACTGAACCACATATATAATATGATCCGTTCGGGCTCATTTGAGGTAGAAGTAACTTTCCATAATAGAATTGACATATCCGAAAAAAAATCTAGAAAAGATATTGCAAGTGAATGTGAAGATATTGTGAGAGATGGATTTCTACAATCTCTTAACAGAGGAGTGTAATAACTGTGAAAAAGGTATACATCAAAACATATGGTTGCCAGATGAATGTTTATGACTCAGAAAGAATATTAGAAGCTCTGGACAAGAAGGGTATCACTGAAACAAAAGACTCTAATGAAAGTGACCTGGTCATATTCAACACTTGTCATATAAGAGAAAAGGCAGCTGAGAAATTATATTCTGACATTGGCAGATTAAAAAAACAAAATAATACAAAAAAGATTGTAGTTGCTGGTTGTGTGGCGCAAGCAGAAGACAGTGAGATTATTCGGAGAATGCCTGATGTTGACATGGTCATAGGTCCACAAAGTTACCATAAGCTTCCTGAATTAGTATCTAAATTGGATAAAAAGAAGAAGATTATCGAAACAGACTTTCCAATTGAAAATAAGTTTAATTTGCTTGCAAGAAGAAAAAGGCTCGAAAAGAAGCCTACTGCCTTTTTAACAATACAAGAGGGTTGTGATAAATTTTGTACTTTTTGCGTTGTGCCGTACACAAGAGGCGCAGAGTATTCGAGAACTACAGCGGAATTAATTGAGGAGGCAAAGTCACTTGTTGATCAGGGCGTTGTTGAATTGACATTACTGGGCCAAAATGTGAATGCCTACCACGGAGAGAGTTTAACAAATGGTTCTTCAAACTTGGCTCGCTTAATTTATGAATTATCTAAAATATCCGGAATAGAAAGATTAAGATACACAACCAATCATCCTAATGATGTTAATGACGAATTAATTTGTGCACATAGGGATATTGAAAAATTAATGCCTTATATGCATCTGCCAATACAATCGGGGTCAAATAAGATATTAAAGTCAATGAACAGAAAGCATAATGTTGAAAAGTATATAGATATAATTGATAAAATTCGCTCGGCAAAAAAAGGAATAGCAATCTCATCAGATTTTATTGTGGGATTTCCGGGTGAAACAGATAAGGACTTTGAAGACACCTTGGCTCTTGTAAAAACCATTGAATTTGCGCAGGCCTTTTCATTTAATTATTCTCCAAGGCCCGGCACACCATCTGCTGACTATGAAGCGCAGATCCCTCAAGCTACAAAATCTGAAAGACTAGAACGACTTCAGGGTCTTTTGAAAGAGCAACAATTCCAATTTAATAATCAGTTTATTGGTAAAATTGTGAAAATATTAATTGAAAAGGTTGGGAAAGAGGGATGTCAGTTGGTTGGTAGAACTCCTCATTTACAATCAGTTTTTTTTGAAGATATTAGAAAAGTATATAAAATAGGAGAATTTGCTGATATTAAAATAAATTCTGTGAAAATTAATAATCTAAGCGGTGAGTTAATTGAAAACAGCTAAGAGTAAACAGAGCCTAACCGTTAACCGAGTATCAAACTCTTGTATGAATATTGTAATTAATGACTCAAGTAAATTGGTTAATATTTTTGGTAAAAATGATGAAAATTTAAGATTAATAGAAAAGGAAGTGTCAGTTGAGATCATACCTCACGGAAATACAATACAAATCTCAGGTGACAAATCAAATTTAAATATAGCAGAGAGTATTATTCTTGATATGGTCGAAAGAGATAATTTGGGTGTGAACAATAATATTGACGAAGTTTCAGGTTCTATAAGAGTTAAAAATATTAAATCTGACCAAAAAAAGTCAGAGAAAAGTATTATAAAAACAAAAATTAAAACGATACTTCCGAGATCATTAAATCAAGATAAATATATAAATTCGATTTATAACAATCCTTTAACATTTGGTATTGGCCCCGCAGGAACTGGAAAAACATACCTTGCTGTTGCAGCTGCTGCATATTTTTTGGAGGCTGGATTGGTGGATAGAATTATCCTATCAAGACCAGCTGTTGAAGCTGGAGAAAAACTTGGTTTTTTACCTGGAGACTTAAAAGAAAAAATAGATCCTTACCTACGTCCACTATATGATGCATTGTATGACTGCCTTCCAGCAAATAAAGTTCAAAAGGGGCTAGATAATAACATAATTGAAATTGCCCCCCTCGCATTCATGCGGGGTAGAACGCTCGAAAATGCATTTATAATTTTAGATGAGGCACAAAATTGCAATTCAATTCAAATGAAAATGTTCCTTACACGACTTGGCATCAATAGCAAGATGGTTATTACTGGAGATCCAACACAGATTGATTTACCAGCTAGCGAGAAATCTGGTTTGCTTGAAGCAATCCAAGTTACAAAGAATATGAGTCAAACAAAACAAATTAAATTCAGCTCGGATGATGTCGTAAGACACTCACTAGTAAAAAAAATAATAAACGCGTATGAAAAAATACTCAAAAAATGAACTAGTGCCTGATATTATTATTGATTTTGATGAGTGGGAGAAACATTCTGAAATATATTCAGTCATTGAGAAGGCTACCGAACAGACATTAATTTATGTTAATAATACTCAATATGACGAATTAAGCATATTGCTCACATCAAATAAAAACATAGCTGTGCTCAATAAAAAATTTAGAAATATAGACAAAGCTACAAACATCTTATCATTTAAATCAGAAAAGCCTCATCTGGGTGACATAGTTCTATCTTACGAATATATATCAGCTGAACTTGTTCAACAAAGAAAAAATCTCGATGAGCATTTAAGCCATCTTATAATACACGGTATTCTACATTTATTAGATTTCGATCATGAGAATGACACAAATGCTATTGATATGGAAGAAATTGAGATAAATATTATGAGTAATCTTGGTTACAAAAACCCCTATTTATTGCATAAATAATTTATACTTAAATTAATGGATTTTAATTTAATAAAACCAAATAATCTAAGCTTTCCAAGAAAATGCCTAATCAATTTTTTGATGGGCTCACTTTCAGTGTTATCTCTCGAGCCTATAAACTTTTTTGTGGTCCTATTTTTTACAATACCAATTTATATATTTAATTTTGATGCTCTTAATGATGAAAAAAATTTTCATTCAAGAAAAATATTTTTCATAAAATGTTTCTTATTGGGCATGTCTTTTGGTTATGGTTTTTATTTCTTTAGCCTCTATTGGATTAATATTGCGCTGTTAATTGAAATTGAAGTTTACTATCTTCTATTACTGCCAAGCTTGTTATTTGTCCCATTAGCACTATCTGTATTTTATGGTTTATCCACTTTATTATTAGCTTTTTTTTACCCAAGAAATATAACGAGAATATTTATTGTTGCAATTGCATGGACAATTTCCGAATATCTTAGGATAAGCATCACTGATTTCCCTTGGGCACAAATTGGCCATTCTCTCATTTACATTAATACTATTCTACAAATTATTTCTATTTTTGGTGAACTGTTTTTAACAACGCTTACAGTAATAATATTTTCTTTGCCCTTAATATTGATATTGAATAAATCGCCTGAGTTAAAATACACATCATTGCTTACAAGTTTATTCGTATTACTTGGAATTATAACCTTTGGACTATCAAGGCCTGGGTTATTAGAAGGCAAAACTGGTAATATTGAAATTAATATAATCCAGCCAAACATAAAACAGACAGATAAATGGGATAGAGAATTGGCCCAAGTCAATTTAAACAAACTTGAAATATCTGCTACAAATGAAATGTTAAATAATAAAGAAGCAACCTTGGGCAAGAGATACTTTATATGGCCTGAAACGGCCACACCCTATTTAATTAATGAAAATTTACAAATAACTTCTGATTTAGCAAAAAATATGTCATCAAAAGACTACCTCCTAGTGGGCTCTCTGCGGCGAGAAGGTGGCGCAGTAAATAACCAATCAATTTATAACAGCTTATTTATGATTGATTGGAGAAATAAAATAATTGGTAAGTATGACAAAAATAAGTTAGTGCCTTTTGGCGAATATTTGCCATTTAGTCACCTCCTATCAAAATTAGGGTTTCTGAATTTTGAACAATTATCTGGGAATTTCTCAAATGGTCAAGGAGGTATGACAGTTTTGGATGATGACTTGATCATACCTCATATGCTTATATGTTATGAAATTATATTTTCAGAATTTCTTCATAGTTATAACCAAAAAACAAATTTTATACTGAATGTGACAAACGACGCATGGTTTGGCAGAAGCTCGGGCCCATATCAACATTTTAGCATGTCAANCCTGAGGGCAGTTGAACGAGGTTTACCAGTTGTAAGAGTCGCAAATACTGGCATTAGTGGCGTAATTGACCCATTTGGCAGAGTAATTATTAAATCAAAATTAAATACAGAATATTATAACAAGACAATATTACCTCAAAAAACTGACATAACTTTTTATACAAAATACGGATATATTCCTCTATTTTCTATTTTGTTGCTCTGTTTTTTATTAATATACTACTCAAACAAAAAGTTAATTTCAAAAAATAAAGAACGGTGAGTACACAAATGTCAAAGAACGCGTACCTATTTACAAGTGAATCTGTTTCGGAGGGGCATCCTGATAAAATTGCAGATCAATTATCTGATAGAATTTTGGACAATTTAATTCTTCTTGATCCAAATGCACGCGCAGGGATTGAAGCATTAGTAACATCTAATCTTGTAGTGCTGGCAGGTGAAACTAGCCTTATAAATTTTCGTGAAAAAATCGATCTTGATGATCTTGTAAGAAATTGCATTCGTGAGATTGGATATGAAGATGAAAATTTTCATTGGGAAAAGATTGAAATCATTGATAAAATTCATGGGCAGTCTGAAGATATTGCCCAAGGAGTCGTGGAGACAGAAAACAAAAACCAGGGAGCTGGTGATCAAGGTATAATGTTTGGTTATGCGACTGATGAGACTGATACCTATATGCCCGCACCCCTTTATTTTGCAAATCAAATTTTATCAAAAATATCTATTGAGAGAAAAGCAGGCAATTTGCCAGAGCTTGGACCCGATGCAAAAAGTCAGGTAACCCTGTTGTATGAAAATGATTACCCTGTATGCGCAGATAAAATTCTCGTATCGAACCAACATAATGAATCCACAGAAAATAGCTATGTGAGAGACATGCTAGTGGACGTTATTTTATCCACTTTACCGGAAGGTTGGATAAAAAATAATAAGGATCTAATAATTAATCCAACAGGCAGATTTGTCATTGGCGGGCCGGATGGTGATGCTGGACTAACTGGAAGAAAAATCATTGTTGATACCTACGGCGGAGCCGCCCCTCATGGTGGTGGTGCATTCTCAGGAAAAGATCCTTCAAAAGTTGATAGATCAGCCGCTTACATGGCTAGATATATTGCTAAAAATATTGTGCACGCAAAAATAGCTAAGAAATGCCAAATTCAAATATCGTATGCTATAGGACTCTCCTACCCTATGTCATTTTATTTAAAACTGGATAATAGTGCTAATATAGACACAAAAAAACTGTCTGACGCGATAATGAAAATTGTTGATTTGTCTCCAAAAGGAATAGTGGATCACCTATCACTAAAAAATCCAATATATGCAAAAACAAGCTGCTATGGTCACTTTGGTAGATCTCCTAATCAGGATGGTTCATTCTCATGGGAAAAATTAGATTTAGCTGAAAAACTTTTATCAGAACTTTCTTAGTTATGAAAAATGATAGTCCATACGTATCCAAGCTATATGGTCGGAAGAAAAGCCGCTCTCTCAACACTCATAGTCAATATATTTTAAAAAATCTATTTCCGAAGTACAAGCTTGAAGATAAGTCGATTATCGCCAATAGAAACAATATCGAATTTGAGATTGGATTTGGGTATGGAGAGCATCTACTCTGGCAAGCTTTAAATAATAAAAATAAAATGTTTATCGGAGCCGAGCCATTTATAAGTGGTGCAATAAACTTAATTAAGGAAGTTAATCAGAAGCAAATTAAAAATATAAGGATTAGCACAGATGACGCTATAAATATTGTAGATACCATGGCAGATTGTTATCTCTCATCCATCTACATATTATTTCCTGACCCTTGGCCTAAAAGAAGACACCACAAAAGGCGATTAATCAATCCGAATAATATAGATAAATTTCATAGGGTACTTAAAAAAAATGGTAAGCTCTTAATCGCAAGCGACCATAAAGGATACATACACTCAATATTACTAGATTTTTTGCATGATAATCGGTTTGATTGGATATGTGAAAGAAGTAGTGATTTTACAGAAAAGCCATTCCCATCAACACAATCAAAATATGAAAAGAAAGCTATCAAGAATGACCAAAACCCAGTCTACTTAACTTTCAAAAAAATAAGCTTGTAATATTTATGCCGTAAAGATATAATTAAAATAAATTCAGGAATTCATCAATATTAGGCTTTCTCGAAAAGCCTTTTTTTTTGGGTTTTTATACGTTAAGTAAAAAAATGGAAGAACACCGGATAAACAACGAAACATTGGAAGAAAGTAAAATTTCTTCCCTGATCGAGTTTGAACTTAAAGAGCTTGGTTATCTGATTGTGCAGGTAAAGATTAATAGTCACGAAAGGGCATTACAAATTATGATGGAGAGAATTTCCGGAGAACTTAATATCAATGATTGCACGAATGCTAGTAGGGTAATAATGCCCGTGATTGAGTCCAATAGATTGTTACCTGATAATTATAGAATTGAAATATCATCACCCGGTATTGATCGTATACTAGTTAGGAAGAAAGACTTTATTCAAAATATTGGAAATGAAATTAAGGTAGAATTGATCGAGAAAATTGAAAATAAAAAAAGTTACAGGGGTGAAATTTTTGGATTTCAGGAGGACTGTCTGCTACTTACCGACGCAAAGTCAACTGACATAAATAATAAAGTGAAAATACCCTTTCAAAATATTAACAAGGCTAAACTAGTATTTAGTAATAAATTATTGAAATTATAAATTGGAGAGTGAATATGTCCGATTCAGGAATAAGCGCAAACAGACTTGAATTACTACAAATTGCTGATGCAGTAGCAAGAGATAAGTCCATAGACAAAAATATTGTGATCTCTGCGATGGAAGATGCAATTCAAAAAGCAGCGAAAACACGTTATGGAAGCGAAAATGAAATTCGCGCAGAAATTGATCCTAAAACTGGACAAACAAATTTAGCAAGATTACTTGAGGTTGTTGAAGTCGTTGAAAATAAAGCAACCGAGATAGATTTAAAACAAGCTAGAAAAAAAAATAAAGAAGCAGAAATAGGTGACTTCATCTCTGAAGAACTACCCCCCATTGAATTTGGAAGAATTGCAGCCCAAAGTGCAAAACAAGTTATATTTCAAAAGGTTAGAGATGCTGAAAGAGACCGTCAATATGATGAGTTTAAAGATAAAATTGATGAGGTTATATCAGGAATCGTCAAGAGGGTCGAATACGGGAATGTCATTGTTGATCTTGGCAGAAACGAAGCAATCATCAGAAGAGATGAGCTGCTACCTCGAGAAAGCTTTAGAAGTGGCGACAGAGTTCTAGCTTACATCCAAGATGTCAGGCGTGAACCCAGAGGACCGCAAATTTTTCTGTCAAGAACTAGCAATAATTTTATGGCAAAACTATTCATGCAAGAAGTACCAGAAATATATGATGGTATTGTAGAAATAATATCTGTTGCTCGTGATCCTGGAAGCCGAGCTAAAATTGCTGTACATACATCCGATAATTCGATCGACCCTGTTGGTGCCTGCGTAGGTATGAGGGGAAGCCGAGTCCAATCCGTTGTAAATGAATTACAAGGTGAGAAAATTGATATAGTTAAATGGAGCCCCGATATAGCCACATTTGTGATAAGTTCACTTGCCCCTGCGGAAGCAACAAAAGTTGTCTTGGATGAGGAGATTGAGCGCATAGAGGTTGTTGTACCTGATGACCATCTGTCTCTAGCAATCGGTAGGCGAGGACAAAATGTGAGACTCGCAAGTCAACTTACTAAGTGGGATATTGATATACTGACTGAGGCTGAGGAGTCGGAAAGAAGGCAAAATGAATTTAATGAAAAAAGTGAAATTTTCATAAAAGCACTCGATGTTGACGAAGTAATTGCGCAACTTCTTGTTTCAGAGGGCTTCTTATCTATAGAAGATCTTGTTTTTGTGGAAACATCAGAAATTTCCTCTATCGAGGGTTTTGATGATGATACAGCTGTCGAAATTCAATCGCGAGCGAAAACATTCATTGAAGAAGAGGGGAAAAAGCAGGATGCAAAAAGAAAAGAGCTGGGAGTCCAAGATGACCTGGCACAAATTGACGGTATGACAACCAACATGCTTGTCGCTCTTGGAGAAAATGATATTAAAACTCTAGACGATTTTGCTGGATGTTCAACGGACGAGCTATTTGGATGGGTAGAAAAGACTGAACTAGGAAGCAAAAAACAAAATGGACTTTTCACTGGGTTCGATATAACGATGGAAAAAATAGAAGAGATGATTCTTAATGCAAGACTAAAACTTGGTTGGATAGCTGAAGTAGATGAAGTGGATCTCAATAATGATGATACTACCATAAATGAAATTGAAGATAATAAAATAGAATTAGCAGAAAAGCTTGCAAATGCAAGAATACTGAAATAATAGGAAACAATTTATAATTTAATAAATTTTGAACATGACTGAAGAAAAAGAAATAAAAGATAATAAAAAAGCAAAAGGGTCAAAAAAAACTCTTAGCCTGAAAACCAATGTTAATCCAACTCATATTAGATCCAGCTTTTCATCGAACAGAGCTAATACTGTTGTTGTCGAAACAAAAAGAAAGAGAGTCATAAGAAACCCTGAAAAAGTNACCTCTTCTGATAAAACGGAGAGTGGTGATCTCACAAACAGAGAGATAAGTGCCAGAAACCAAGCAATAATTGACTCAAAAAATTCTAATTTAAGCTTACCTAAAACTGATCCTGAAAACATTACAGATGCTACCAAAGGTGAGAGAAGTAAAATTAAAGAAGAAGATGATAAGGTCAGCCAAAAAATTTTCGATAATGCAAATGTCACCCTTCCACAAGAAGTGGATGGAGGTAAGAAAAATAAAAGAAATATAGATTCAGTTGAAGAACAAAAACAAGATTTGGTTAACGAAGAAGTAGACGAAGAAAAAGCGTCGAATAAGTTTACAAGATTCCGACCTCAAGAGGAGCGCCGACAAACAAAAATTACTGTCACGACTGCATTAGATGACTCCCCGAGACAGAGATCTCTCGCTTCAATAAGGAGGAGGAGGGAACGTGAAAGAAGGCAACACACAACCCCTATTCCAACACAAAAAATAAGCAGAGAAATTATAATCCCAGAAGCTATAACAATACAAGAACTTGCAAATAGAATGGCTGAGAGAGCTGTAGATGTAATCAAACTTCTTATGAAGCAAGGCCAAATGAATAAGATTACAGATGTAATTGACGCTGATACAGCGCAGCTAATTGCAGAAGAATTAGGTCATAGTGTAAAAAGAGTCTCTGAATCTGACGTTGAGGAAGGCCTTGAGGGAATTGATGATAAGGAAGATGATTTACAACCAAGGTATCCGGTTGTCACAATTATGGGACATGTTGACCATGGAAAAACAAGTTTGCTTGACGCGCTAAGAGAGACTAGTATAGTTTCGGGGGAAGCGGGTGGAATAACCCAACANATTGGNGCATACCANCTTAANACNNCNAAAAAAAANACAATAACATTNATAGACACNCCAGGNCANGCTGCNTTNACATCAATGCGNTCTAGGGGGGCTAAAGTTACTGATATAGTAGTTATTGTTGTTGCTGCAAATGATGGAGTAATGCCACAAACAATTGAGGCTATTAACCATTCAAAAGAGGCTAACGTACCAATAATAGTAGCAATAAACAAAATAGACCTTGAAGGTGCTGATCCAAATAGGGTCAGAAATGAACTATTAGCACATGAAGTTATAGTGGAGTCACTTGGTGGTGATATATTGGAGGTTGAGGTATCAGCCACAAAAAAAACTAATCTTAATCAATTAATTGACACAATTATTTTACAATCGGAAGTACTTGATCTCAAAGCTAATCCAAACCGCAGCGCAGATGGGACAGTAATTGAGTCCTCACTTGACAAAGGCAAGGGGCCAGTAGCAACAGTGCTTGTTCAAAGAGGAACCCTAAATATTGGTGATATTGTTGTCTTAGGATCTGCTTGGGGTAAAGTTCGTGCGTTATCTAATGATTTGGGGGCATCGATCCAAAAAGCTCAACCGTCCGATCCAGTTGAAATTCTNGGACTGAATAGTGTTCCAGAAGCTGGAGATAAATTTACTGTTGTAAATAGTGAGGCGAGAGCAAGAGAGATTACCGAATACAGGCACAGGAAAATAAAGAATTTTGCAACAGGGATCACCAACAAATTAACTCTCGAGAATATGATGGGGCAAATAAAAGAGAAAAACCTGAAAGAGCTACCTGTTCTACTAAAAGCAGATATGCAAGGTTCAATAGAGGCAATTAGCTCCGCTTTGAATGAACTTGGTTCTGACGAAGTTGTGGTAAGAATCATTCATTCGGCTGTTGGGGCAGTATCCGAAACTGATATAGCCCTTGCTTCTGCATCAAATGCTATATTGCTTGCATTTAATGTACGTCCAAACCCAAATGCAAAGCTTCAAGCCCAAACCGATGGTGTCGAGATTAGACAATACTCAATAATTTATAATTTAATCGATGAAATTAAATTGGCTTTATCTGGTCTATTGGATCCAACCGTAAATGAGAAAATAATTGGTAATGCTGAAGTTAAAGAAGTTTTTTATATCTCGAAGATTGGAAAGGTAGCAGGCTGCATGGTAACTGATGGAATTGTCAGAAATAATGAAAACTTGCGACTAATTAGGGATAGCATTGTTATCCACGAGGGCAAACTGTCTTCCCTCAAAAGGTTTCAAGACGAAGTTCGGGAAGTGCAAGTAAGTCAAGAGTGTGGTATTTCGTTCCAGAATTATCAAGATATAAAAGCTGGAGATATAATAGAGTGTTTTGAAATTGAAACAATTGAAAGATCGCTTTAGAAAATGCTCAAAGGAAAAATACAAAGAGATACTTATAGTCAAAGACAACTAAAAGTTGGTGAAATAATCAAGAAGTCACTTTCTGATTTTCTATACAGAGATACAATACATGATGCGGATTTACAAAATGTATCTATTACGATAACACAGGTAACAGTGAGTCCTGATTTGAAACAAGCAACTGCTTATGTAATGCCACTTGGTGGGATAGGAGCAATAGATATTGTTGCAGCCCTGAATAAGAATTCAAAATATATCAGAGGCAGAATTGCCCCAAAACTATCTTTAAAGTTTACTCCTTCAATTGTCTATAGAGAGGATCAAACATTTGAGTATGCCTCAAAGATAGACCGTTTACTGAATAATTTGTCACGAAGTTAAACTCTCATTATAAGTCAAAATTTTATTTATGGTAAGATCTTACAATAATTTATACCACGGGTGGATAAACCTCTATAAAGATAGTGGTCTAACTTCAAATGATGCATTACGTCTAATTAAATCTATATTTAAGGGGTGCAAGATTGGGCATGCAGGAACTCTGGATCCCATGGCCAAAGGAATTCTACCAATAGCCCTAGGTGAAGCAACAAAAACGGTCCCGTATATTCATGAAAAAAACAAAACTTACCTATTCGCAATTAAGTTTGGAGAACAAACAGATACTGACGATGCAACGGGTAAAATAATTGGTAAATCAGACAGAAAGCCTGATATTGAGCAAATAAAATCTGTGTTGCACGACTATGTTGGACCAATAAATCAGATACCTCCAATTTATTCTGCGAAAAAATTTAATGGGATTAGATCCTATGAACTTGCCCGAAAAGGGGTGGTTCCAGATATGGTTAGTAAAGCGAAAACCGTTCATATAGAAAACATCAAATTGGTTGAAATGAACAGCGACTCTGAATGTACAATAGAAGTAACCTGCGGAACAGGCACATACATTCGCTCAATTTCCAAACATATAGGAGTCAAAATGAATTTATGCTGCCATGTAAGTAGGATTGAAAGAACGAGGTATGGACCATTCAATTTAAAAAATATTTTATCTATTGATAGACTTATGCAATTAAACCATGATATAGATAATCTGAATATGATTATAAGCCCAATTGAAACTGTGCTGGACGACATCCTGGCAGTTCAAATTGATAATCATGATGCTAACAGGTTAAAAAATGGTTCAACAATTACCTTTGATTGTAATAACGATGAACCTCAACTTGGTAGAGTAGTAGCTAAATCTGCAGATAAATTGATTGCTATTTGTAACCTTAGAGATATGCAATTACAGCCAATTCGAGTGTTTAACCTGTAGAAGATAAAACTATAAAAATCGAAGGAGATTATGATGTCGATAACAAAAGATATAAAAACAAGTATAATAAAAGAATACTCAAGAAATAAAACGGATACAGGATCGCCTGAAGTTCAAATAGCAATACTAACTGAACGAATTGTGAACCTCACAGAACACTTTAAGACACACAAAAAAGATAACCATTCACGAACTGGTTTACTCAAACTTGTAAGCCAAAGACGAAAGCAGCTGGATTATTTAAAACTTAAGGATGAAGATAAATATAAGGACGTAATAAAGAAACTAGGAATAAGAAGATAATTAAGATTGGATAGTAATGTTTAATATACACAGTGAAGAAATAAATTGGGGTGGTAGAACCCTAAAAATCGAAACAGGAAAAATTGCGAGGCAAGCGGACGGTGCGGTCATCGTTACCTATGGCGGCACCTCAGTAATTGCAACAGTATGCGCGGAAAAAAAACCCAAAGCCGGCATTGATTTTTTTCCTTTAACAGTAAATTACCAAGAGAAATCCTACGCATCTGGTAAGATTCCAGGTGGCTACTTTAAGCGTGAAGGAAGGCCTACGGAGAGAGAGACCTTAATATCAAGGCTCATAGATAGACCTATTAGACCACTTTTCGTTAAAGAGTTTAAAAATGAAACACAAGTAATAGCAACTGTCTTGACTTATGATCATGAAAATGACCCAGATATAGTGGCTATGATTGCTTGCTCAGCCGCTTTGACAATTTCAGGCATACCCTTTAAAGGACCTATTGGAGCAGCAAAAATTGGATTGATTGAGAATGAAATGATTTTAAACCCGAAAGTTGAAGATATTGAAAATTCTCAACTTGAACTTGTTGTAGCAGGTACAAAAAACGCAATCTTAATGATTGAGTCAGAGGCATCCGAGTTAAGTGAAAAAATGATGCTTGATGCAGTAATGTTTGCTCATGAGTCAATNCAAGAAGTAATTGAAATGATAATAAATCTTGCAAGGAAATGTGCTAAAGATCCAATGATTATTGAAGAAAAGGATAATGCTGATATTACAAGTTTTATAGATGGTGAGGTGAGATCAAAGCTTGAGAAAGCTTTTCAAATTACAGATAAGCAGGAACGCTATAATCAAGTTGGAATTATCAAAGATGAGATGATTGAAAAACTCAACGAGAAATTTGATGATAATTATGATGAAATTGANTCGTCAGGGGTATTTAAAGATATTGAGAGTAGCATTGTCAGAAGCTCAATTCTGAAAGAATCAAAAAGGATAGACGGAAGAGGATTATCTGATATTCGCCCNATTTCCGTTGAAGTAGGTCTACTACCGCAAACACACGGCTCCTCTCTGTTCACTAGAGGTGAGACTCAGGCGATAGTTGTGACAACACTTGGAACTGCCGAGGATGAGCAATATATAGACTCTTTGGATGGAACAAAAAAACAAAACTTCATGCTTCACTACAACTTTCCCCCCTTCTCAGTTGGCGAGGTTGGTAGAATTGGAGCAACCGGAAGAAGAGAAATTGGTCATGGGAAATTAGCATGGCGTGCCGTAAATCCATTACTCCCAAGCAAAGAAGATTTCCCGTATACAATTAGAGTAGTGTCCGAGATAACAGAGTCAAATGGCTCATCATCAATGGCGACCGTCTGCGGAACATCATTAGCTCTCATGGATGCTGGTGTCCCAATTCGTGAGCCGATTGCAGGAATTGCAATGGGTCTAATTCTTGAAGGAAAGGACTATGCTGTCCTGTCTGATATTATCGGGGATGAAGACCATCTTGGTGATATGGACTTTAAGGTTGCGGGTACAAGCAAGGGGATTACAACACTTCAAATGGACATTAAAATTGCAGGAATAACCAAAGAGATAATGAAAAAAGCCCTAGATCAGGCCAAAGCTGGCAGAAAACATATTCTATCAGAGATGGAAAAAGCAATAAAGGCATCAAGAGACGATGTTGCCGATACTGCTCCAAGAATTGTAACTATGAATATCCCAACTGATAAAATAAAAGATGTGATTGGCTCAGGAGGGAAGGTAATAAAAGAGATGGTTGAGCAAACCGGTGCAAAAATAAGCGTTGAAGATTCAGGAACCATAACAATCGCATCTTCTGATAAGGACGCAATTGAATCTGCAAAAGTTAGAATACATCAAATCGTTGATGAACCCGAGGTTGGAGAGATATATAAAGGCAAAGTTGTAAAAGTTGTAGATTTTGGCGCTTTCGTGAACTTCTTTGGTCCTAGGGATGGCTTAGTCCATATATCCCAATTAAGTAATGAGCGGACCTCACAAGTCACAGATGTAGTAAATGAAAATGATGATGTGTTTGTAAAATTGATTGGTTTTGATGATAGAGGAAAATCAAAATTGACAATGAAAGGTATAAATCAGGAAAGTGGCCTTGAAGAGAGCGGGGCAAGTGAGTCCAACAGTAAGCCTGAAAAAAATAAACAAAGACGAAAAAAGAAAGACTAAAAATATCTGTATTCTTTGGACTTAATCTTTGTTATCGTAAATAGTTTCATCTTGCAACATATCAGGTCTTGGTGTTGAGATTATATTGTAGCCAGAGTCAACATAATGCACCTCACCCGTAACCCCTGCGGATAAGTCAGATAATAAATAAATCGCAGATCCTCCAATGTCCGACAATGTAACTGTCTTTTGCAATGGTGAATGTCTTTTCTGAAAGTTAAACATTGCTCTCGCATCAGTAATACCACCTCCCGCTAGTGTTCTCATTGGCCCCGCTGATATTGCATTTACTCTAATACCTCTTGCTCCAAAGTCTGCAGCCAAATACCTAACTGAGGACTCAAGACCTGCTTTTGCTATACCCATAACATTATAATTTGGCATTACCTTATTTGCCCCATCAAATGTAAGAGTAATAATTGAGCCACCACCAATCATAATTTTTTGTGCTTCTTTAACAACTTCTGTAAAAGAAAAACATGATACGAGCATTGTTTTAATAAAATTTTCTTTTGTTGTGTTGTAGTAAGGCCCCTTCAGCTCACTTTTATCTGAGAATGCAATTGCATGNACAAGAAAATCAATACTTTCCCATTTATTTTGAATTGAATTGAAAAATATTTCAATGTCCTCACTTGACTCAACATCGCAAGGATAAATCAAATCTGAACCTAGCATTTTTGCAAGTGGTTCAACCCTTTTTTTTAAAGTCTCAGACTGATATGAAAATGCAAGCTCAGCTCCAGCTGCTGATAATGACTGGGCAATACCCCATGCGATTGAATGATCATTTGCAACACCCATAATCACCCCTTTTTTGCCTTTCATAAGGGATAAATTTATATTATTGGGATCTGACATAATCATATCTTCCTAAAAACAAGGCATGCATTTGTACCACCAAAACCGAATGCATTAGACATTGCTGTATTAACCTCAAAACCATCTTTACGTTCTAGCGCTATAGGCAAGTCATTAAAATTTGGATCTAATTCATCTATATTACATGATTTTGTGATGAAGTTATTCTGCATCATAATTATAGAGAATATCGCCTCATGCGCCCCGGCGGCACCAAGGGAATGCCCGCTAAGTGACTTTGTTGCTGATATTGTTGGAACTTTATCACCAAAAACATTACGAATCGCATTCGCTTCAATTATATCGCCTTGAGGTGTAGAAGTTGCATGAGGGTTTATATAATCAATTTCTGACTCCAAACCTGCTGCCGCGAGCCGCATAGCTCTCTCCGCTCCCTCACCAGATAATAGTACCATATCATTACCATCAGATGTTGATCCATAACCAATAATCTCAGCATATATTTTTGCTCCTCTTGAGATTGCGTGATTATATTCTTCTAATATTAATATCCCTGCGCCGCCTGCAATCACGAACCCGTCCCTATTCAAATCATACGCTCTNCTAGCTTTTGTTGGATTATCATTAAAATTCGATGACATAGCCCCCATGCCATCAAATAGTACAGACAAAGACCAGTCCAGTTCCTCTCCACCGCCTGCTATCATTATATCTTGACTGCCCCATTTAATAAGCTCGTAGGAGCTCCCAATACAGTTATTTGAAGTTGCACATGCCGATGATATCGAATAATTAACTCCCTTGATACCAAGATATGTTGATAATGTTGCAGAAGCCATAGAGCACATTGCCTTTGGGACAACAAAAGGTCCAACATGCTTTGCGCCTCTATCTCTTGTTTGGTCGGCGGCCTTGACGATAGCGCGTGTGGATGGCCCACCAGTCCCAACAATTAGACCTGTTCTTTCATTAGAGACATCGCTCTCGTCCAGCTCTGCGTCGGTGATTGCCTGCTCAGCTGCGATGAACGCCCATGCGGAGCCGTCTGCCAAAAATCTCAATTTTTTTCTGTCAATATTTTCCTCTAAATCAATGTTTGGACTTCCATAGACTTGTGACTTAAATCCCAAATTATCATACCCGATAGCTTTTGAAATACCAGGTGTACAATCGAACAATGATTTTTTAACTTCCTCAGCATTGCTTCCAATACTAGATACAATACCAATTCCTGTAATAACGACTCGACGCATAGACTCCTCAAAACTATTCAAATAAACCAACTTTTAGATTTTCTGCAGAATAAACTTTCTCTCCATCAGCATAGAGGTCACCATCAGCAACACCCAACGTGAGATTTCTTGTAATCAGTTTTTTAATATTTATGATATATTCAAGTCTTTTAATTGTTGGTGTAATCATTCCAAAGAATTTTACCTCCCCGACGCCAAGCGCCCTTCCTCTTCCCGGTTGACCGAGCCAGCCCAGATAAAATCCAAGCAGTTGCCAAAGTGCATCAAGGCCCAAGCATCCTGGCATGACTGGGTCACCTCTGAAATGACAGTCAAAAAACCAGCTATCCGTTGATATACTCATTTCAGCGATTACTTGGCCCTTAGAGTGCAAGCCACCCTCTGTGTCAATTTTTGATATCTTATTAAACATTAGCATAGGTGGCATTGGCAATTGGGCATTACCAGCACCAAATAACTTACCTTCCGCACATGCTATAAGGTCTTCATATGTAAAGGTATCTTTATCAAAATTTGACATATACTCTATTCAATAATTTACATTTATTTAAATTTATTATAAATTTAGGATAACAAAAGTAACCTTAATATATATCAAGATTACATATTATGCAAAACTTAACAAAAGATACAGAAATGCACGTGAATAAAGTTTGTATTATGGGCATGCTGCGAAAAGCGGACATAAAAATAACCAGACAACGCGTGTATCTAGCAGGAATATTATTTAATCTACCACAAGGACATTTCACTGCTGAAGAATTGCATGATGAGACAAAACAGGGTGATCTAAAAGTGTCTCTTGCAACTGTTTACAATACACTCAATCACTTTTCACAAAACGGACTAATCAAAACTCTTCAAGTAGATAACCAAAAAACATTCTTTGATAGAAATACAGCTCATCATTATCATATTAGGAGCCAGAATAAAATTGAGGATGTAGCTGCGGAAGATGTGAAGGTAGCGTTATCACCCTCAAAAATTCCCCCAGGAAAAAAGATAAAATCCATAGATTTAATTATTAACCTATGTGATGAATGAGATTTGGATTACTCTCTCAATACTATCACCTCGTCGATATAAACACCAAAAATAAGGTCCTGATCTATCCAACCCTCTTTATCTTGTGTTTTTATGAGGCATTGTTCACCATCACAGCTAAGAATGCTAACAAGAACACCGGACTCGAGCTTTATATTTATTTCTTTTTTATCTGAATGTTTATATAAATTCTCAAAATTTGGATTATTCTCAGTAATTCTCCATGGGGAGATGATACCAGTTCTATTTGTCGCAATTAATGTATTTTTTATCCATCCTGACTTAGCTTGATAATCTCTAATTTTACTCCACCCCTGTATATCTTCCAGTATTTCTATTGGAAGACCTTTTTTCTGATAGGTCCAGAGAATATTATGTTCTAAAGATGGGCCAATTCTTACATTAGTCTTACCCGATCTTAAGCTTTTAAATTTATAATTGCTATCATGGGTCGTGTAAGCTGAACTGTCTACAACCGTGTCCTCAAATTCTTGAAAGGCGCTCTTAAAAACTTTGTACGAGACAAATGCTAGAAATATAGCAATTAAAATAAAAATAAGAAACCTTCTTGAGAGTAATTTTACGATCATATTATTTGTATTTTATAGTTTCAAATTTCAAATTAAGCAAATCAACCATTAGCATTTTACCAACTAAGACTTCATCAATATTTAGTATTAGTTTTAAGCACTCAGAAGCCATAATTGTTCCAACAAGAGTTGTAGTTACAGATAGAACTCCAATGTCTGAACAATCATCCCCGGTGTTAGAAATATTTTCCTCATCAAATAAGTCTCGTATTTTAGGATTTTTTATTTTCGATGTTGACGGAAGAATAGTTGTTATTTGCCCCTCATACGCTCTCACTGCTCCCAAGATATAAGGCTTCATATATTTCTGACAAGCATCAGCAACTTTAAACCTTGTTTTGAAGTTATCCGTGCAATCAATGACAACATCATATTGTCTAATAATCTCAATAATTTCTGCTGTTTTTGCATCGGTTGAATAATTGTAGATTATCGAATTCGGATTAAGTCTATCAATAAAAATTTTTGCGCTCTCAGTTTTATTCAGGCCAATTGTATCTACACTGTGAATAAATTGCCTTTGTAAATTCGATAAATCAACTTTATCATTGTCGACAAGTCCTATCTTCCCAATACCTGAACTGGTGAGATGGGTAACCACAGGCGACCCGAGTCCTCCTAAACCAATTACAAGAACCTTTGATGATTTGAGCTTCTTTTGACCAACACCACCGATGTTTTTTATAAGAATTTGTTTTGAATACCTCTCTAATTCTTGGTCACTCATTTGCGTATGCTCAATATTACCTAGCATTTCAAATCCCTGTAGAACCAAAACCACCACTGCCACGAATTGTTTTAGCTATGAACTCACTTTTCTTTAAATTCACACGCTCAATCCTTGTAATTACCATTTGTGCAATTCTATCGCCTGGTTTTACTGTGAATGTTTCCTTACCGTGGTTTATAAGTATGATTTTAATCTCACCTCGATAATCACTGTCAATAGTACCCGGTGAATTTAATAAAGTTACCCCATTTTTAAATGCGATACTCGATCGTGGCCTAATTTGTGCCTCAAGACCCTTTGGGAGTTCAATTGCTATTCCTGTGGGGATTAAATCCCACTCACCTGGCTCAATTTCTATTCCACTCTTGCCTAAATCTGGACTCGCGGCAAGGTCAAGACCGGATGCGCCTATTGTCTGGTACTTGGGAAACTCTTCGCAGCCGGACTTTGAAACATCCAAAAAGTTAATCTCAATCTTCTTTTCCATAATGGTTACTGAAAATATTCACTAATTTTATTCACTAACTTTTCTGCAACGTCAACTTTTGGCATCCTCGGCCATGTCTCTGACCCTGATCTTTCAAAAAAAACTATACTATTATAGTCACCATTAAAAACTTCTTGATTTTCTGAAACATCATTTGCTAGAAGCCAATCTAAATCATTTTTTGAGTGTTTTTCTTTTGCATTTTCATAAATATTTTCTGTTTCGGCAGCAAATCCAATGGATAATTTTGGCTTGAGGCTATTATTTTTCACAACACCCTGGATAACACTAACATTTTCAATAAACTCTAGCTTTCTATCATATCCATTTTTTTTGATTTTGTGGTCTTTGTATTCTTTGATCTTCCAGTCCACGACTGCAGCCGCAAAAATACCAATATCCGAAGGAGAGCAGCTTTTTACGGCATCTAACATCTCAATTGCAGTTTTAACTTTAATCAACTCGACTCCTTCTGGAGCTTTCTCAAATGAGGGGCCACTGATTAATGTTGTGTTGGCTCCGTATCTCGAGAGCGCAGAAGCTATTGCGTATCCCTGTTTTCCTGAAGAATTGTTTGATATATATCTCACAGGATCAATTGGCTCAATAGTCGGACCAGCTGTTACGAAAGCTTTTCTATTCTTAAGTTTATTTTTTTTTAAAAAATACTCATTAATATAGTGAACAATCGATCCTGGCTCCTCCATTCTACCCATTCCATTTTCTCCACAAGCGGTCTCACCGACTTCAGGCCCACAAAAGTAGTAGCCAAACTTTTTTATGCTCATTAGGTTTTTTTGCGTTGCTGGATTATTCCACATTTGTGGATTCATGGCGGGAACTATGATTATTGGTTTGTTCGATGCGAGCAGTGTGGCCGTGGCTAGTTCATCAGCCCTCCCATGTGCTAGACGTGATATGAAATTGGCCGTTGCGGGCGCAACAAGTATTATGTCAGCATTTCTCGACAGATTTATATGTCCCATTTTAAGTTCACTCTTGAAATCAAATAGATCTGTATGAACTTCTCGCTCCGCAAGCTGTGAAACACTCAATTCAGTAACAAACTTCCTGCCAGAACTTGTGAGTATAACTTCTAATTGTGATCCATACTTTTTCAGGGATCTTATCAATTCAAGACTCTTATAGGCAGCGATGCCTCCGCCAATTATAAGTAGTATTTTTTTATTTTTTAGTTCTTGCATTTTTTATCCAGTGATCAAAATTACCAATGAGATCAAAGCTACAACTGTTATAATCCAAAAACTATTTCTCTTAAAGTAATTTTGACTCTGTCTACTTCTAGATTGGCTTTCTTCAAGAAACCTATTAAAAGTCTCGTTCGTTTTCCTTGCGTCACTTAAAAAGTTGGGGAACTCGCTGATAGCAACGCCGAACCTAGATAAACCCTCAATTCCCTGCTTTATCTTCGTATCGGGTGATATTTTATCTTCCATCCATTTTTTCACAATNGGCTCAGCAATATCCCACATATTTAGCTTGGGATCCAGATCCCTTGCAACACCCTCTGTAACTACCATCGTTTTTTGTAACAGTAAAAGCTCTGGCCTTGTTTCCATATTAAATTGTTCGGTAACTTCAAATAATTGAGTTAATACATTTGCCATGGAAATATCATTTGCATTCTTCCCAGATAATGGTTCTCCAATAGCTCTCAATGCTTGGCTGAATTCATCAAGCTTTTGGTCATCAGGTACATAACCAGCCTCAAAGTGAACCTCTGCCGCTCTTTTGTAGTTTTTTGTGATAAGACCCCATAAAATCTCTGCAAGAAAATTTTGTTCCTTTTCACCCAATCTTCCCATTATACCAAAATCTAATATGACGAGTTTACCCTCCTCGTTAATCAAGAGATTACCCTGATGCATGTCTGCGTGGAAAAATCCATTTCTTAAAGCTTGAGTTAAAAATGACTGAATTATTATTCTTGCCAAATCCTTTAGATCATATTTTTTTTCAATCAATTTTTCTCTGTCTCTGACTGATATTCCGTCTACCCATTCAATAGTGAGTATTTTTTTTGTGGTTTTCTCCCAGAATATTTTTGGAACAACATACTCATCATTTTCATTCATGTTTGTATTTATTTCAGAGATTGCAGCGGCTTCATACCTAAGATCCATCTCCATTTGAACCGACCTCTGCATTGTTTTTATTGACTCTTTAAATCTCAGTCTTTTGAGATCCGAATTAAACCTTTCCATAAAGTCAGCAAGAAAATAAAAGAAGTCAAAATCCTTATTAAACTTTTCCTCAATATTCGGTCTCACGATTTTCACTGCAACTTTTTGGTTATCTGATAATTTTCCGGTATGGACCTGTGCTATTGATGCAGCTGCTATTGGCGCATCAAATTCAGCAAAGACATTTTGGATGTTTGTATTGAACTCCGACTGGATAATCTCCTCAGAAATTTTTTTATCAAACTTTGGAAGATCGTCTTGGGGATTTGCTAATTCTTTTGCAAATTTTGAACCAATTATATCTGGTCTTGTAGCAAGAAATTGTCCGAGTTTAATATAGGCTGGCCCCAAACTTTCAAGTGTACTACTGAATGTTTTCTTCTTTTTTTTATTATAATTCAATAGTTTATTTAGTAAAGACTTGTTGTTTTTAGGAAGAAAGTTATCTGGAATTTCACATCTTGAGAATAAATAACCAACTTTTATAATCTGAAATAAGTGTGTGAAGTAACGCATAAATCTTTTCTTACATTTTCCATCCTGAGTGGATGCATGCAATACCTCCAGATAAGTTTGTATATTTAGAATTAATAAATCCTGACTTTGTAAATAAGTCAGTTAACTCATCTTGCTTTGGAAATCGTTCAATACTCTCAACGAGGTATTGATATGATCTTCGATCTTTCACTACATAGCTTCCAATCTCCGGAATTATATTTTTTGAGTAAAAGCTATAAAATTTTTTTAATAAGGGAACTTCCACATTGGAGAATTCCAAACAAAGAAATTTTCCCCCGCACTTTAGAACCCTATTTATTTCGAGTAGAGCGTTTTCTATTGATGCAACATTTCTTATACCAAAAGCAATTGCTATACAATCAATTGAGTTACTGGCGAGCGGTATATTTTCTGCGTCTGAAACTATAAAATCTATGTTTTTCTTATGCTCACGGTATTCCTTTCTTTTTGTTGCCTGCTCAAGCATTTTTTCATTAATATCCATCATTAATACATTAATATTTTTTAATTTCTTATCTAATAACTTGTACCCTATATCTCCTGTTCCACAAGCCAAGTCTAAGTAACAAAATTCTTTTCTGGAAGATATTATATTTGATATTGAGTTAACTAGAATTTCCTTCCAGAGACGATGCGCACCCAATGATAATATATCATTCATGATGTCGTACCTTTTTGCGACAGAGTCGAAGACTTCGTTAACCTTTTTTACTTTCTCTTCCTTCGATACTTCGGTATCCCCAAAAAAGTATTTTTTATTATTTGCCATATCTACTATTTAGTGCTTTGTTTATAAATGTGAAATACTAAAAATATTTGATTATTGATAAAATGCCTGAATTACCTGAAGTGGAAATAATTAAAAATAATCTATCAGATTACTTAGTAGATAAAACTTTCCATTCCATAGAAGTCTTTACCAACAAACTCAGATATAAAATACCACATAATTTAGCAGAAAGTATAAAAAATCAACGCGTCACTAACATAAGCAGAATTGCAAAATATATTATTGTTGGACTTGAGAATGATTATTCTCTACTTATTCACCTCGGAATGACCGGGAATTTTTTAATAAATGCTCAAAAAATGGGCCATAATGATAATAAACATGTGCGATTGAGGTTCAAAATGTCTGATTATTCAGAAATCGACTACGTTGATATAAGGAAGTTTGGTTTTTTTAAACTAATAAACCCGCAAAAAGGTGAAATTAAAAAACTTAAAGCAGAATTAGGTCCCGACGCCTTAAGTGATGAATTTGATACAAAATATTTACAAGAATCTCTAAAAAATAGAATTACCAACATTAAAAGCGCACTATTAAATCAGAAGATCGTGGGTGGTATAGGAAATATCTATGCATCTGAAGCATTGTTTAGAGCAAAAATATCGCCAATGATGGAGTCAAGAAAAGTGGTGAAAAATAAAATAAAAACTGGTGATCTAATTTCATCCATTAAATTTATATTGCATGATGCTATTAAGGTCGGTGGGTCAACGATAAAGGACCATAAAAACTTGAAAGGTGAGAGTGGCTATTTTCAATATAAGTTTAATGTATATAATAGAGAAAATATGACATGTAACAGTCAAAATTGTGACGCAAAAATAAAAAAAATTGTTCAGACAGGGAGATCTACTTTTTACTGCACAAAATGCCAAAAAATGAGAAATAGATGAAATATAAAAATATTCTAATTGAGAAATATAATGATCTTGTGATGCACATAATTCTCAACAGAAAGAATAAATATAACGCGCTAAACTCTGAGCTGACTGATGAACTTATAGATGCACTAAAAGAATGCGACCAATCAGAATTAATTAAGTGCGTCGTAATTTCAGGGTCGGAAAACTTTAGTGCAGGCGCTGACATACATGAACTTGCGTCTAATCCAGACTTCATTAGGTCATGGGAGTTCATTGATACTGTAAAAAAACCTATAATTGCTGCAGTAAACGGTATAGCTTTTGGTGGTGGCAATGAATTACTATTAATGTGTGATATTATTCTAGCATCAAAAGAGGCAAAATTTGCGCAACCAGAAATCAGCTTGGGACTTATTTGTGGAGGTGGCGGTACACAGCGGCTGCCATGGAAGATTGGGAAGGGAATGGCAATGGAGATGTGTTTGACAGGAAATTCTATTACAGCGGAGGAGGCAAAAGATATTGGTCTCATTAATCACATCTACGACACTGGTGAATTAATAAAAAACGCACTCCAACTTGCTGATATAATATCCTTAAATCCAATGGATGCAATAATTTCAACAAAAAAATTAATTAAGGATACTTGTTATAATCTATCAGACGGACTAATTACTGAAAAAAATGAATTCATGAAATTACTGAGAGGTGCCAACGGTATTGAAGGAATGAACGCTTTTCTTGAAAGACGGAAACCTCAATTCAAAAATTAATGCATTATTGAGTTGACTGAATATCATTCAATCTCTATATATTCAGGTACTAATCAAAAGGAATGTAAAGTTGGCAAATACAAAATCAGCAAAAAAAATGGTGCGTAAGATTGAAAGACGCACTCTCATCAATAAGATGAGAAGAAGTATGGTTCGCACATTTGTTAAAAAAGCAGAAGCGAGTATCGAAGCTGGTGATAAGCAAAATGCTAAGGTAGCACTCCTAAATGCTGAGAAGCAACTCATGAGAGGCGCACAAAAAGGAGCATTTAACAAAAAAATGGCCTCAAGAAAGATATCACGTCTCACAAAAAAACTAATAAACTCATAAAAAATATCTAATTTGCAATTACTAACTTAGCAAAGTTGTAAATTTTTTTTTGGAGTATCTATTGAATATTTCAACCTTATTTTATGCTTCTAAATTATTATTCTATTTCAATAACTTATAATTAAAGTGTCAAAGTCATAAAAAAAGGTATAGAGATTATTCATTTTTTTAAAAAAAAATCGTAGAATTTCAAATAAAATTTCTAATTAAACCTACGCAAATCGTAATTTAAATTTATTATTGTTCTACAGTCAGTTGTCAGTATTTATAAATATTGATTGATAACTTTATTTTATAAAATTTATATATTCAGTATACTGAACATATAAAAATAGACTTTCCAACAAATTTATATTTACATATAGTAATCATGATAATTTCAACGGATTATCCGAGTGTTATTACTAAAAATATCATTCTAGATAGGGATCAAGAGTCAAATGCATATCGATACAATCAACAATACAGTAGAATACGCAGGGGACATTGATCCAAAAACGGCTTGGTCCATACTAGAATCTTATAATGATAGTTTACTTGTTGATGTGCGAACCCAAGCTGAATTAAATTATGTTGGGTACCCGGACCTCTCGTCGCTAAAAAAAAACGTTTATTAACATCGAACAGCAGTTTTTTCCTAGCGGTAATTTGAATGAGAACTTCGTTGCTGAGCTTGAAGAGGCCATAATTGAAGAGTCTCCTAATAAACAACGCCATATAGTTTTTTTATGTCGTTCTGGCGCCCGAAGCGCAAGGGCCGCGGCGTTGATGGCACAATACGGCTGGATCAATTGTTATAATATCGCATCAGGGTTTGAGGGTGATCCCGACGAGTCTCATCATCGGGCTAATGTGAATGGATGGAAATTCGAAGGGCTGCCATGGATACAACAATAAACACCCCCAATAAANAAATTAATATTGATGATAGCTGGAATAGGGTGAGAAATAATTTACGTATTCAAATAGGAGACGATTTATATAACAGTTGGTTTGCTAGAATGGAAGTTCATGGTTTTGAAAATGGAACCTTAACATTGTCATTACCAACACTTTTTTTGAAAAGTTGGATCAAATCAAGATACTCTGAAAAACTAACTGAAATCTGGAAACAAGAAGTTTCAGAAGTAAATCATATTGAATTAAGGGTCCGAAATCATGGTGAAAAAACAAAAAGCTCTGCAAATGATAATGATAGTTCATTACCTGGTTTGCAGAATACGATAATGCTTGATAATACTGATGAAAACTCCCTAATAAATACAAGTTCGCCACTAGATAGAAGATACACTTTCAGCAATTATGTTGTTGGCAGATCGAATGCACTCGCCCATGCAGCATCAATGCGAGTTTCACAGCCCCAAAAAAATATACCTGTGGAATTTAATCCATTATACATACACGGACCTGTTGGAACCGGAAAGACCCACTTATTAAATGCAATAGCATGGGAGTCTAGAGCAAGACACCCTGAAAGAAAGGTTTTATTCCTATCCGCTGTCAGGTTCATGAGCTCATTTGTAGAAGCAGTAAAATCTAANNNNTATCCTAATTCNGTTTTAAGAAACTATTTGCAGATGTTGATTTGCTTTTAATTGATGATATGCAGTTTCTTCAAGGTAAATCAGTACAACAAGAGTTTTGCCATATA
>FUFK010047495.1_pt1 | contig 41955 bp, 38 predicted proteins | sample 1021851 | NCBI WGS metagenome assembly FUFK01 (sample SAMEA51879418, study PRJEB19060) | metagenome
TCTACATAAATCATACCAAGTATCACCATGATGATAGACTGAAAGTTCTTCAGTTTCTGGAATACTCTCAATAATTTCTGCCTTATATTTTTCTCCAATTTTTTTAAAATGCTTAATTGCTTTATCTCTTTCCCATACTTCTCGTCTTGTTTTTAAATCTTTATCAATTATTTTTGACATCCTTTCTTCAATTTTTTTGAGATCGTCATCTGTAAAGGGCTCCTTTCTGGCAAAGTCATAATAAAATCCATTTTCTATAACTGGTCCAATAGTAACTTGGGTGCCTGGATATAATTCTTGAACTGCCATAGCCATGATATGTGCAGCGTCATGTCTAATAACTTCTAAACCCTCTGGGTCTTTTGCTGTAAAAATTTTAACGGAACAATCTTTATCAATCNAAAAATATAANTCTTTTAATTCTCCATTNACACTCATTATCAAGGCTTGTTTTGCTAGTGATTTGCTAATTTTTTCAGCAATCTCTAAGCCTGTCACTTTTTTAGGAAAATCTAAATTGTTTCCGTCTGGTAAAGTAATTATGGGCATTTAATTNAGTAATCTCTTATACTCTGAATAAGTAGAAAAACACATTTTTTCAACATTAAATTTTTTTATAATGTTTTTTCTTCCCTCCTTACCCATTAATTTTAAGGAAGTTTCNTCCATTGTCATTGCTTGAATGATTTTTTTACTCAANGAGCGAGCGTCACCAGATTCAAATAACAACCCAGTTTTTTCGTTTAAAATTGTCTCATTTGATCCTCCAATATTACTAGCAATGATTATTTTTTCCATAGATTGTGCCTCTACCGCAACTCTTCCAAAAGCTTCAGGTTCAATTGATGCTGAAACTATAATATCAGAAACTTTATAAGCTAAAGCCATATCCTTACAATGGTCTATGAATTTTACTTGATTGGTCAGATTATATTTTTCAATTAATTTGATAAGTTTTTCTTTATAAGAATCTCTTCCCTGATCACTGCCTAATATTACAACATGAAATGCTTCGTATCCTAATTCAATTTTAACTAAATTTATTGCCTCAATAAATAATTCTTGACCNTTCCANGACGTAAGTCGACCTGGCATAAGAATTATTTTTTTTTCATCAGTAATATTCCACTCATTTAAAAGTTTNTTTTCATCAGTTTCAATTTTGGTTGTTGGATCAAAATAATCTACATTTATGCCCCNAAAAATNACTAAAAATTTTTTTTTNGAATTCAAGAATTCNTGATAATTCTCTTGAATATGTGAAAAAATAAAGTTTGATCCTGCTATTACCAAATCTGACCTTACCATTACTGAATTATAAAATTTTTTTAATCTACCTCTAAAATTATAAGTCCCATGAAATGTAGTAACAAACTTTCTTCTAGTTAATTTTGTTGCAANTAAACACGACCAAGCTGGTGCTCGACTTCTTGCGTGAACAATTGAAATGTTAAAAATCAAAATTATTGCTATTAAAATAATTGAATTTATCAAAATCAATAATGGATTTTTACTATGAACAGGAAGCCTTATTAATTTAACTTTTTTTTTATCAATAAACTTAGTTAACTCTCCACCACTTGTAACAATGTAAGATTTACAATTATTTTCAGGTAAAAAATGTGCAATATCATAGCAACCAGTTTCTGCACCTCCGTAACCTAATTTTGGGATTACTTGCAAAACATTTAAATTAGATGACATTTAAAATAATTATATAATAATAGACAAAACTAATAAACTTTTATGACAAATTTTAATTACTTAAAAATTTCCACTACAAGAAAAATAAGATATCTGAAACTACATCAAAAAAATGCCACCTATATTGTTTTTTTGCATGGTTTTATGTCAGATTTGGAAGGTAAAAAACCTCAAGCATTTTTAAAATTTGCAAAAAAAAATAAATTAGGTTTTCTTGCTTTAGAATATTCAGGTCATGGTAAATCATCAGGAAAATTTATTAATGGTAATATTTCAAAATGGACTAGGGATACTACTTTAGTAATTCAAAAAGTTGTCAAAAAAAACGATATTATATTTATCGGATCAAGTATGGGGGCTTGGATTGCTTTAAACCAGTTTAGTCTTATCAAAAACAAAATTAAAGGTTTTTTAGGAATAGGTTCAGCGCCAGAATTTCTTGATAAACTAATGTGGAATAAATTTTCTAATAAAATGAAGATTGAAATCAAAAAAAAAGGTGTCATAAATTTAAAACATGGTGATTATGAATACCCAATCACTTACCAATTAATCAAAGATGGAAGAAAAAATAAAATTTTAAATAAAAAAATAAGTCAAAATATAAATGTAACGATGGTTCACGGGAGTAAAGATAAATCTGTACCTGTAATTTACTCAAAAAAAGTTTTAAAAATATTTCAATCTAAGAAAAAGAAATTAGTAGTTATAAAAAATGGTGATCATAGTTTATCTTCCCCAAAATGGCTCAAGATATTGAAAAAAGAGTTAAAATTAATAATTAACTAACTTTTTGTATTTTTGTTTTTGTAGAGATTGGATTTTTAAGCTTATCTAACATTTCTTTTGGACAAACCTGTACAAAATTCTTTAACTCGTTTTCAAAGTCATCAATTATTTTTTTTGATAAGCTGGATCCTGTTTCATTACTATGTTCTAGTACCAATTCTTTTAAAAATTTTGACCAATACTCAGTTTCAACATTTTGCCATACAACTGANTCCGGATTAACTTTTTTTTCAAATTCTTTTGATTTATCGTAAATAAAAGCCATTCCTCCTGTCATGCCAGCTGCAAAATTATCTCCAACATCTCCAAGAATTACTGCTGTACCACCGGTCATATATTCACAACCATTTGAATCACAGCCTTCGATAACAGTTGTGGCACCAGAATTTCTTACCGCAAATCTATCTCCAGCTTGACCAGCTGCAAAAAGTTTACCTGACGTTGCACCATAAAGAACTGTGTTGCCAATAATAGTATTCTCATTAGAAATTAAATTGCTTTCATCAGGTAGTTTTATTGAAATGGTTGCTCCTGACAAACCTTTCCCAACATAATCATTTGCATCGCCTTTTAAATTAAGTTTAAGTCCTTTTGCTGTAAATGCACCAAACGATTGTCCAGCTGAACCTTTAAAATCTAGAGTTAAAAAATTTTCCTCTAATTTTTCATAACCATATTTTTTATATAAGTGATGTGAAATTCTAGTGCCTACAGCTCTATTAGTATTTTTAATTAAAAACTCGTTATTTATTTTTTCTGAGTTATCTAAAGCCTTTTCTATTTGAGGCCAAATTTCTTGATCCAGTGTATTAGGAACTTGATTTATTTCTGATACCTCACAATACCTCTTATTATTGCCAGGGTCTGCTTGGACAAATAATGGATTAAGATCTAAGTCATCTAGATTAGGCGAGGCTTTACTTACCTGCATTAATAAATCAGTTCGACCGATAACCTCATTTAAAGATCTAAAACCAAGTGAAGCTAAAATTTCTCTCACCTCTGTAGCAATAAATGTAAATAAATTTACAACTTTATCAGGAGTTCCAGTAAATTTTTCTCTTAATTTTTCATCCTGTGTACATACTCCTACAGGACAAGTATTAGAGTGACATTGCCTTACCATAATACAACCCATCGCTACTAAAGCGGTAGTTGCTACACCATACTCCTCTGCACCCATCATAGCTGCAATAACAACATCTCTTCCAGTTTTAATACCCCCATCAGTTCTTAAAGTAACTTTATGTCTTAGATTATTTAATGTTAAAACTTGATTGGCCTCCGTCAGTCCCATCTCCCAAGGTATACCTACGTATTTTACACTTGTTTGAGGTGTAGCCCCGGTTCCTCCATTATGTCCTGAAATTAAAATTATATCAGCTTTTGCTTTTGCAACACCAGCTGCAATAGTACCAACGCCAGAAGATGCAACTAATTTAACTCCAATTCTTGCCTTAGGATTGATTTGTTTTAAATCATAAATAAGCTGAGCTAAATCCTCAATTGAATAAATATCATGATGCGGAGGTGGGGAGATTAACGTTACACCTGGCGTTGAATGTCTTAGCTTGGCAATCTCATCTGTTACTTTAAATCCTGGTAATTGGCCACCTTCGCCAGGTTTTGCACCTTGAGCAATTTTAATCTCAATTTCATTACAATTGTTTAAATAATTAACTGTTACACCAAATCTTGCTGACGCAATTTGTTTTACTCTCGAATTTGCACTATCACCAGAGTCCATAATCTTAAATCTATTTGCATCTTCACCACCTTCTCCACTACAGGATGCACCTTTAATCCTATTCATCCCAATAGCTAATGTTTCATGTGCCTCCTTAGACAATGCTCCGTGGGACATACTTCCACTACCAAATCTTTTTAATATTTTTTCTATTGGTTCAACCTCAGAAATTTGAATAGATGGTCCTAATTTTTTTTTTCTAAAATCTATTAAATCCCTTAAGTTAATTGGTGGCAAGTTATAGATTCCCTCAGCATATTTTTTATAAGCTGTATACGAGTTTGATCCTACAGCACTTTGTAATAAGTGGATTAATCTGCCCTGATATTGGTGTGTTTCTCCATTTTTTCTGTATCTATAAATCCCACCAATAGGTAAAACTGTATCGGTGCTTTCAAATGCCTCTTTATGTATTGCACGTATTTTTTTTTCGATTCCTGACAATCCAATACCAGAAATTTTTGAAGTCACTCCNGGAAAATAATCATCAACTATTGATCTGCTTAGACCAACAGTTTCAAAATTACATCCGCCTCGATACGAACTTAAAACAGATATACCCATTTTTGACATGATCTTTAATAATCCTGCATTCACTGATTTGATATATCTTTCAACACATTCATCAAAACTATACTGGCCAAATAACTTTTTCTCATGCCTTTGGTATAAACTATCAAAAGCTATATATGGATTAACTGTTGTTGCTCCAACACCTATTAATGTTGCAAAAGAATGGGTGTCCAAAGCTTCGCCAGATTGAACGTTAATTGAAACATACCCTCTTAATTTTTTATCAATTAAAAAAGTATTAATCGCACCAACGCATAACAACATTGGCATAGGCATCCTTGTATCTGAAATAGCTTTGTCGCTTAAAACTAATTGTGTTACACCCTGTCTAACGGCAATTTCCGACTCTTTTTGGATCCTTTTAATAGAGTCAAATAAACTTTGATCATTTGAGAAAGTACAATCTATAGAGACAGAGTTTTTTCCAAAAAAATTAATAAATTTGTTAAATTGTGAATTCGATAATATCGGACTATTTAAAACATAAATATTTTCTTTAGTTAAAGTATCAAAATCTAAAATATTCCCAAGATTACCAAATCTAGTTTTCAAACTCATAACTTTATTTTCTCTTAAAGAGTCAATCGGTGGATTGGTCACTTGGCTAAAGTTTTGTCTAAAAAAATGATAAAGTGGTCTGTATTTGTCTGATAGAACTGCTAAAGGTGTATCATCACCCATGGAACCCGTCGCTTCTTTTGCATCTTCAGCCATTGGATGTAAAATTAGCTCTAAGTCCTCTAAACTAATTCCAAAAGTGTGTTGTCGTCTCCTTAGATCTTCACCATCAAAATTATGTTTTTCATTAGAAATAGATAATTTTTCATCTAAATCTATTATCTGAGAATTGAAATGCTTATATTCTTTTGCCAAATAGTCTTTAATTTGATTATTCGTAAACACTTTGCCTTTTTCAATTCTAACACCAATTATCTCCCCTGGGCCAAGTCTTCCTTTTGATAAAATTCTTTTTTCATTTAATTCAATCATTCCAGTTTCAGATCCAGCAAAGAGAAACTTATCTTTTGTTATTGCGTATCTTAAAGGCCTTAAACCATTACGATCATTAGCTGCAATGACCCATTCATTATCTGTTGCAGCAATAGCGGCAGGACCATCCCAAGGTTCCATAGTACTATTTAAAAAATTAAACAGTTGTTGATGGCTTTTTGGAAGAGTTTTATTTCTTTTTGACCAAGCATCAGGAATCATCATTAATTTTGCTAAAGGTGCAGGTTGGCCAGATTTATTTAATAACTCAAAAACATTATCTAGTGCCGCAGAGTCAGAAACTCCTTTTTGTATAACTGGCTTTAAATTTTCAACATTTTCAAAAAGAGGGCTACTCATCTCTTGTTCATGAACTCTCATCCAGTTTTTATTGCCTTTGTAAGTATTAATTTCACCATTATGGGCAACTGCTCTAAATGGTTGTGCCAAACTCCAGCTTGGAGCAGTATTAGTTGAAAATCTCTGATGAAAAATTGCAAATCTTGAAATAAATCTTTCGTCTTTTAAATCCAAGAAAAAATCTGAGATAGCCTCAGCTAAAAACATGCCCTTATAGATAATTGATTTAGAACTTATCGAGCAAATATAAAAATTATTTAATGATAAATTGAATGCTTTATTCTCAATTTTTTTTCTTGTTTCATAAATTTTTCTTTCAAGCTCTTTATCAAGCAAATTTTTATCATTCGATTTAAAAAGCACTTGAATTATCTCTGGCATAGTTTGAAAAGCTTTTTCTCCTAAAACTTTTGGATTAACAGGCACCTGTCTCCATCCATAGATACTAAAATCGTTTTTAGTTAACTCACTTTCTACAATCGTTTTACAGCTTTCTTGTGAGGAGTAATCATTTCTTGGTAAAAAAATCATTCCAACACAAATATCAGAGCCATCATGTGTGTGACCTGTAACCTCTATTTTTTCAACAAAGAAATCTTTGGGAATTTCTAAATGTATTCCTGCTCCATCACCTGTTTTTCCATCAGCATCAACAGCTCCTCGATGCCAAACAGCCTTTAAAGCTTCAATTCCATATTCTACAACCTCTCTTGATTTTTTTCCCTCTGTTGATGCAATTAACCCTACGCCACATGCATCATGTTCCATTTCCTTAGAATAAACATTGTTTTTAGTAAGTAATTCTAAATTTTTTTTATATATACTCATTATGCAACTTTAGATTTTTTTAATTCGATATTTTCAAGATAAGATTTGATTGATAAAGCAGCATCTCTACCATCTTTAATTGCCCAAACAACTAAAGATGCACCTCTTACAATATCCCCGGCAGCAAAGACTCCTTTAATATTAGTTTCCATAGTGTCAAAGTCTGTTTTAATTGTTCCCCATTTTGTAACTTGTAATTCTTGTGCCTCAAATAATAATGGCAAGTTTTCTGGATCAAATCCTAAAGCTTTTATTACCATATCTGCTTTAATTTCAAATTCGGATCCTTGTTTAATTTCTGGTCTTCTTCTACCTGAGTCATCTGGATCTCCAAGTTGAATTTGATCTACAATTAATTTTTCAATTTTATTTTTTCCTCTAAATTCTTTTGGACTAGACAACCAAACAAATTCAACACCCTCTTCTTCTGCATTAGCTACTTCTCTTGCAGATCCAGGCATATTATCTTTATCTCTTCTATATAAACATTTAACTGAATTAGCTTTTTGTCTTACAGATGTTCGAACACAATCCATTGCGGTATCTCCACCTCCAATAACAACTACATCTTTACCCTCAGCGTTTAATATACCTTTATCGAATAAATCAACTTTATCTCCCAACCCCTTTTTGTTTGATGCTGTTAAAAACTCCATAGCAGGAAAAATATTATCTAAATCATTACCTGGNAGATTAATTTCTCTTGGTTTATAAACTCCAGTAGCAATTAAAATTGCATCATGTTTTTTTCTCAATTGCTCTAAAGTTGCATCCTTACCAACCTCAAAATTTTGTTCAAATTTAATTCCACCATCTTTCAACAATTTTGTTCTCCTCTCGACCACATGTTTTTCTAATTTAAAATTTGGAATTCCATAAATTAACAAACCGCCCGCTCTGTCATATCTGTCATAAACAGTAATTTGATATCCATTTTTCCTAAGTTGTTCAGCAGCTGCCAGTCCAGCGGGTCCAGCACCAATTATTCCAACACTTTGGTCTTTTTCGTGTTTGATTGATATAGGCTTTACCCATCCGTTCTCCCAAGCACTATCAGTAATATATTTTTCAACTGATCCAATTGTTACAGTGCCATGACCTGACTGCTCAATAACACAATTACCCTCACATAGTCTGTCTTGAGGGCATATTCTGCCACAAACCTCAGGCATATTATTTGTACTTTGAGATAATTCATAAGCTTCCTTCAATCTGCCTTCAGCAGTCAATTTAAGCCAATCAGGGATGTTGTTACTTAAAGGACAATGGACTTGGCAAAAAGGAACGCCACATTGAGAGCATCTACTTGACTGCTCTTGTGCTTTTTGAGTGATAAATTCATCATAGATTTCATTAAAATCATCTTTCCTATTATCAACTCCTCTTTTAGGTGGGGTTTGTTGACCTATTTTTACGAATTTTAGCATTTTATCAGTCATAAATTTTTATAAATTTATCGCAAAATATACATAGTTTTTATTAGTAAAAGAAATAAATAGGTCAGTTATTATTACCTAATTACAATAATATTTAGCTTAAAATCTACTTAATCTGATTTTTGCATACCTAATATGATTAAATCGAATTGTTTAAAATGAATATTTTTTAAGCTACGACACATGTATGTTGCAAGATTTTATAGAAATTTTAATTCTTTCTGCTGTTCAAGGAATTTCTGAATTTTTACCCATAAGTTCGTCAGCTCATTTAATATTGGTATCAAATTTTTATGATTTAGAAACAAGTTCTTTATTAATAGACATAAGTCTACATTTAGGCTCATTAATTGCAGTAATTTTTTATTTTAGAAAAGAGCTATTTGATCTAAGAAATAATAATAGGTTATTAAGTTTAATAATTATTGGCTCCTTGCCTTTAATATTTTTTGGATANATTTTNTATTCCACNGAATTTATTCATCTTTTAAGAAACACAAAAGTAATTGCATCAACAACANTATTTTTTGGATTCATACTTTTCTTTGCTGATCAAAGAAAAATTGATCGNAANATTTCTACAGATTTAAATATTAAATCANTTTTATTAATTGGTTTATTTCAAATATTAGCGTTGATACCAGGNGTNAGTAGGGCTGGAATAACAATTACNGCAGCAAGATTTTTGAATTTCAATAGAACAGACNCTAGTAAAATTTCTTTTTTACTNTCTATACCTGCATTAGCAGGAGCAAGCTTCCTAGGTTTAAGAGAGGCTTTTGAACAATCAATAGAAATTAATTATTTATTATTAATTGCTACTTTTTTATCATTTATGTTTTCATTTTTTACAATTAAGTATTTTCTTAAATTTATAAGTAAAATTTCTTTTAATGTATTTGTAATTTATCGGATAATTCTTGGCTTAATTTTATTTTATATAATATATATTTAACTTGCTTTCCTTATTAATGGAACTAATTGAGATAATAAAACTCCACTTAATATAAAAAAACAACCAAGTAAATTATTAATGCCTAATATTTGATTTAAAAGAAACCAGGCGGCAATTGTTGCAAACACACCCTCCAAAGAAAAAATTATTGCTGCTGGTGCTGGAGTTATATTTCTTTGAGCATAAATTTGTAAAACAAATGCAAAACCACCTGATAAAATACCAGCATATAAAATCGAGTCTATTTCATTTAATATATTAGCGATTACAAATTCTTCAGAAAATAAACCTATTATAAATGAGAATAGAGCAACTAGCAGAGTTTGAATTGCACCAATAGTCAATGGTAGATTGTACTTTTTGACAATCATACCAGTAAAAATAATATGTGTACTCCAAAATAAAGCTCCTAATACCACAAGGGTATCACCTAATCTTACAGTTGCATCTTGAAAATTTGTTAATAAATATCCACCGATTAAACATAAAATTACTGATGGCCATACACTCCAGTGTAAAAAATCTTTTTTAAAGATGAAAATAATTATTGGGACCATTGGCACATAAAAAATTGTAAAAAAAGCAGCATTTGCTACATCAGTGTAAAGCAACGCAACCTGTTGTAATGCTGAGCCCAAAAATAATGATAGTCCGATTAAAAAGGACAGGATAACGAATGTTTTTGTATCAAACCTAAATTCTTTTTTTAGTTTTTTTGCTTCAAACATTAATGCTAAAGGAACAATTGCTAAAAAACCCACAAAAAATCTTACTGAATTAAAAGTGAATGGGCCGATGTCGTCCATGCCTGTATCTTGTGCAATAAATGTAGTCCCCCAAATGAAAGTGCATAATAGTGCACTAAATAATGAGAGAGTTTTTGACATATTTTTACACAGCTAATTTGTAAGCAAAATTTTTTCCAAGATTGTCTTTCAAATCGTTGTTAAATCGAGCTGCTTCAGCTCCATCAATTATTCTGTGATCATATGATAAAGATAAAGGTAACATTGTTCGTGTAATAAATTTTCCATCAATAAAAATTTGTTTTTTTTGAGATTTGCCAACTCCCAAAATTGCAACTTCAGGATAATTAATTATAGGTGTAAAAAAAGAACCGCCAATACCTCCTAGACTTGTTATTGTCATGGAACCACCAAATAATTCTTTTTTATCAATTTTAAGATTCCTGCACTGATCACTTAATTTTTTAAGTTCGTTGCCAATTAATGAAATATTCTTATTATCAGCATTTCTTAGTTTTGGCACCATAAGTCCATGCTTCGTATCTACTGCTATTCCAATATGGTAATACTTTTTTAAGGTCATTTTTCCTTTATCAATTTCATCTATAGATGAATTAAAATTTGGAAATTTTTTAAGTGATGCAGTTAATGCTTTGACGATAAAAGCTAAAGGAGTAATTTTTTTTTTTTCTCCAGTGTAAATATCTGTAAGAGATGTTCTAAACTCCTCTAATTCAGTTATATCTGCTTCATCATGATTGGTCACATGGGGAATATTGGTCCAAGAATTCATAAGATATTTAGACGAAAGTCTCTTCACTCTTGGAATATCCTTTATTTCTGTTTTTCCAAATTCAGAGTGAGGATATTCTAGTTCTATCGTTTCATCTTTTTTGAATTCTTTTTCAGAATTTCTCTCAGGTTTATTTGCGACAAATGACTTTACATCACTTTCAGTTACTCTTCCTAGTCTTTCACTACCTTCAACTTTACTAATATCAACACCAAGTTCTCTTGCAAATTTTCTGACTTTTGGTGAGGCTGCAGTTTTTTTAGAAAAATCTTTTACGATAACATTTTTTGATCCAACTTCTCTTCTAATTTCTATTTTTTTTTCCTTAGTATTTTCTTTTTTAATTGTTTTTATTTCTTCAGTTTTTAATTGAGTTTCTACTTGATTGTCTTTTAATTCAATTTCTAATATTTTATCACCTTCAGAAACCTTATCCCCAACATTTAAATTTAATTCTGTAACTATTCCATTATGTAATGAGGGTATTTCAACACTCGATTTATCACTTTCAATTGTTATTAAAGGATCATTTTTTTTAATCTCTTGACCCTTTTTGACTATAATTTCAATAACCTCTACATCTTTAAATTCACCAATATTTGGAACTTTTATATCTTTTTTGGGCATTCTATAATTTTGTTGGCATAGGTTTATCAATATCAATCTTATACTTTTTGATTGCTTCTTTTGCATATTTTGATGCAATAAGCTGTTCCTTAGCTAAAATACTCAAACCATATGTTGTGATATGTTCCTTATCAACTTCAAAAAATTTTCTTAACTTCTTTCTTGTATCACTTCGACCAAATCCATCCGTTCCTAATGAATAAAAACTTTTATTTACGTATGGTCTAATCTGGTCAGAATTCATTCTCATATAATCAGAAGCTGCTAAAATTGGTCCTTCAGTATTACCCAAACATTTTTCTACATAGCTTTTTTTAGGCTCTTTATCAGGATTTAGAAGATTGTATCTCTCTACCTCAAGGCCATCCCTTCTTAATTCATTAAAGCTGGTTACACTCCAAATCTCACTATCGATTTGATACTCATTTTGTAATATTTCGGCACCAGCTATCATTTCTCTTAAGATTGTGCCAGATCCAAGAAATTGAATTTTAGTTTTTTTATACTTGTTAAACTCCTTTATTTTATACATTCCTTTTAAAATACCATCCTCACATGATTTATCTTTTGGCATTTCTGGATGAGGATAATTTTCATTCATGGTCGTAATATAATAGAAAATGTTTTCTTTTTTCTCATGCATTCTTCTTAAACCTTCTCGAAAAATGACTGCAAGCTCGTAGTGAAATGTTGGATCGTATGATCTGCAATTAGGAATAGTTGAAGCCATCAAATGACTATGACCATCTTGATGTTGTAAACCTTCCCCAGCAAGAGTTGTTCTTCCAGCGGTTGCTCCGATCAAAAACCCTCTGGACTGGCTATCAGCACCCGCCCAAGCAAAATCACCAATTCTCTGAAAGCCAAACATTGAGTAAAAAAGATAAATTGGGATCATTTCTATATCATGGTTTGTATATGAAGTTCCTGCAGCGATCCAAGATGACATCGCTCCAGCCTCGTTAATTCCTTCCTCTAAAACTTGACCACTCTTTTCCTCTTTATACGAACTTAATTGAGCAGAATCTTCTGGCTCATATTTTTGACCTTCATGAGCATAAATTCCTATTTTTTGGAAAAAACCCTCCATTCCGAATGTTCTAGCCTCATCAGGTATGATTGGAACCAGTCTTGGTGCAACATTTTTATCTCTCAAAAGGTTTGTTAACATTCTGACCAATGCCATTGTGGTCGACATTTCTTTTTCACCTGTAGAAACTTTCATATTATCGAAAATATCTTTTGGTGGTGCTTTAACAGGTTTGGCGTAAGTTGTTCTTTCAGGAATAAAACCACCCAGTTGAATTCGTCTTTCATTTATGTATTTAATCTCTGGAGAATTTTGATCAGGCTTGTAGTATTCAATATTCTTAACTTGTTGATCTGTTAATGGAACATCAAACCTATCTCTGTAATACATTAAGTCGTCGATATCTAACTTCTTAGTCTGGTGAGTTGTATTTACACTCTCACCACTTTTGCCCATTCCATAACCCTTAATAGTTTTTGCAATTACAACTGTAGGACTTCCAACATTTTTAGATGCTTTATCATAAGCTGCAAAAACTTTATGAGGGTCGTGACCACCCCTGTTTAATCGCCAAATATCTTTGTCTGAAAGACTGGAAACCAACTCTTTGGTCTCTAAATATTTTCCAAAAAATTTTTCTCTCACATACGCACCGTCCCTTGCTTTCATTGCTTGATACTCGCCATCGACAGTCTCATTCATTGTTTTAACTAAATGACCTGTTTTATCATTGGCAAGCAATGGATCCCAATAAGAGCCCCAAATAACTTTTATAACATTCCATCCTGCACCTCTAAAAATTCCCTCTAATTCCTGAATTATTTTTCCGTTTCCACGAACTGGTCCGTCTAGTCTTTGAAGATTACAATTTACAACAAATATTAAGTTATCTAATTTTTCTCTTGCGGCTAAACCAATCGCGCCTAAAGATTCAGGTTCATCCATTTCTCCATCACCTAAAAATGCCCAAACTTTTCTACCTTCATCTTTGATGAGACCTCTATTGATTAAGTACTTCATGAATCTTGCTTGATAAATTGCAAGCATTGGACCTAATCCCATGGACACTGTTGGAAATTGCCAAAAATTCGGCATTAGCCAAGGATGAGGATATGAGGAAAGACCACCAGGGTTTACTTCTTGTCTAAAACTATCTAATTGTTTTTCGTTAAGTCTACCTTCTAGATAAGCTCTAGCGTACATACCTGGAGCGCTATGACCTTGAAAATAAATTAAATCTCCACCAAATTTATTATTTTTAGCTCTCCAAAAATGATTCATACCAACATCGTAAAGAGTTGCAGCAGATGCAAAAGTTCCAATATGCCCTCCAAGTTCTGGGAATTTTTTATTTGCTCTAACTACCATTGCGGCAGCATTCCATCTAATTAAAGATCTAATTCTTCTCTCTATGTTTTGATCTCCATTAGATTTTTTTTCCTCGTTAACTGGTATAGTGTTTATATAAGGAGTATTTTGCGTATAGGGTATATTGGCACCCTCCATATAAGCTTTGTTAATAAGTTCTTTAATTAAATAATGTGCCCTCTGATTTCCGTCTTTTTCTATTACTGCTGACAAAGACTCTAGCCATTCACTTGTTTCTAGTGGATCGATATCCCCTTCTTTAACTACTTGGATTATTTTTGGTTTTTCGGTCTCAATTATTTTTTGTGGAATATTTTGGTCCTGATGTTTTCTTAAAGTACTCTCAGCTTCTTGAATTAAATTTTCAGTTTCTTTTGGAACACTTTCTTTTTGAGATAATGATTGATTTGAAGAAATATTTATTAATAGATCTCCCTTTGAAACCTTATCTCCAACTTTAACATTTACAGACTCGACTTTGCCAGAAAATATTGATGGTATTTCAACACTCGATTTATCACTTTCAATAGTAACAACAGGATCATTTTTTTTAATATCTTGACCCTCTTTTACTAAAAGTTCTATAACTTCCACGTTCTCAAAATCACCTATGTCAGGAACTAACAATTTTTCAGTCATTTTTAAAAGTTTTATACATAAAAAAAATTTACTTAATCTTTAATTTTAACACATTCTATCCAATTTTTTGACACTCTTTATTGAAATACTCAAATAATGATTAAAAAGTTATTAAATATATTTATTCAACCAAAATTCAACACATATAAAGATGCTAATGTGTGGATCCAAAAAATCTTGTTAGAGGAAAAATACGGAAAAATTAATTCCTAAATTTTTTCTACACATAGCGCAATTCCCATACCGCCACCTATACAAAGTGCGGCACAACCTCTTTCTTTATTCTGTTTTTTCATTTCATGTATAAGTGTCACAAGTATTCTTGCTCCAGATGCACCTATTGGGTGACCTAAAGCAATAGCCCCACCATTTACATTAACTTTGTTTTCATCAATACCCAATTCACTGATAACTGCTATAGCTTGAGCGGCAAAAGCCTCATTAATTTCAAATAAATCGATTTCATTTAAATTCCAATTTACTTTTTTTGATGCTTGGCGGATAGCTTCTATAGGACCAAGACCCATTAAAGACGGTTCCAAACCAACAGATGCCCAGGAAATAATTTTGGCCAATGGTTTAAGTGAATTTTGTTGAGCTTCCTTAAATGTAGTTAATAATAAAGCAGCTGCTCCATCATTTATACCAGATGAGTTTCCGGGTGTCACAGTCCCACCATCTTTAAAAGCTGTTTTTAATTTTTCTAAATCAGATAATTTTAAATCTTTTCTTGGGTGTTCATCTTTTTTTAAAATAATACCTTTGTGATTTATCTGCACTATTTCATCATCAAATTTATTATTTTCAATTGCAATTTCTGTTTTTTTTTGGGATTNAAGAGCAAATTCATCTTGTTGTTTTCTAGAAATATTAAACTTTTTTGCAACATTTTCAGCTGTAACTCCCATGTGGTAATTTTTAAAAGCATCAGTTAAACCATCGTGAATCATAGTATTGATTAATTGATCTTTTGAAATTTCTTTTTTCTCTGAATAAAAATAAGAGTAAGGTGTCATCGACATATTCTCTTGACCCCCACAAATTACATTATTTGCATCTCCTAATTTAATTTGTTGATAACCTGAAATAATGGCCCTTAGTCCTGATCCACAAACTTGGTTTACTAAATAAGCAGGTTTGGATACAGGGATCCCAGCATTTACTGCTGCTTGTCTCGCAGGGTTCTGTCCTCCAGCAGCAGTCAAAACCTGGCCCATTATTACTTCATCAATTTGATTATTAGATATTTTACTTCTTTTCAAAACCTCATTTATCACGATAGTACCAAGTTGATCTCCTTTCAAATCTTTTAATGATCCCTTATAAGTGCCTATAGGAGTCCTAACTGCACTACAAATGACCACGTCATCAGGTTTGTTGTTCATAAATTTTAATTTTATCTTATCATTAAAATACACTAAATATTGATATACTATAAACAAATATATTTATAAATGCGCCTGTAGCTCAATTGGATAGAGCGCTTGGCTACGGACCAGGAGGTTCTGGGTTCGACTCCTAGCAGGCGCACCATAAAAAAGGAAAATTATGTTAAAATGGTTAGAAAAAATATCTCTTCAAATGTCAGTAATATATTTTTTTGTTTCTATTTTTGTAATTATATTAATCTTAACTTTTGTATTATAAAAAATTATGTCTAATCAATTTGAACAAATCAGTCTCAAACCAGGTTTTATGAAACATAACGGAGGCCTTTTATTTAGAAATATCTCTGAAAATGAATACGAATTTAAATCAACGATTAATAATAATCATTTAAATGCTGCAGGAATTACTCATGGGGGTTATTTGTCTGCACTGATAGATGCTGGTGCCGGCACAGCAGCACATAGATCAGCTGATAATGCACCCTGCGTAACAATTTCTTTAGATATAAAGTTTATTGGATCATCAAAAGTTAATGATGAAATCTACGGGAAAGTTAAAATATTAAAAAAAACAAAAACTCTTGTATTTTTATTTTGTGAGTTAAATTGTAATGGCAAGATAATTACGTCAGCATCAGGAATTTGGAAAATTTTAAAAATCAAAACAACTGACTAAGCATTCAGCACATAATCTTTATAATTAATTTAATTATGTTAAGTTAAATTATTATTTAAAAAAAAATGAGAACTTTTTATCCATCGATTCGGTCATGTTTTAGTCTATTTTTGTTCTTTAACAACAACTACATCTGGTAGATAAAAATTAAGATATACCAAAGATAGAAATGACAAAAAATAAAATTACAGCTGTCCTTGGCCCAACAAATACAGGTAAAACTCATCTTGCTATTGAGACTATGCTGTCGTTTGACACTGGAATGATAGGTTTTCCTTTGAGATTGTTAGCTAGAGAAGTTTACGACAAGGTAATTAAAAAGGTAAGTTTAGATAAAGTTGCATTAATTACTGGTGAAGAAAAAATAATTCCTACAAATGCAAAGTATTATCTGTGTACTGTTGAATCTATGCCTATTGATAAAGAATTAGATTTTGTAGGTGTGGATGAAATTCAAATGTGCGCAGACCATGAGCGAGGTCATATTTTTACAGACAGATTATTGAACTTAAGAGGAATAAAATTAACAATGTTAATGGGATCAAATACTATAAGACCAATTATTTCTAATCTTGATGATGACATCGAATTTATAAATCGAACTAGACTTTCAAAACTTTCTTATGTTGGTCATAAAAAAATTTCAAGAATTCAAAGAAAAACTGCAATTATAGCATTTTCTGCAGAGGAAGTTTACGCCATCGCTGAACTTATAAGAAGACAAAAAGGAGGAGCTTCTATTGTTATGGGATCTCTAAGCCCAAAGACAAGGAATGCACAAGTAGAGCTGTATCAATCCGGAGATGTTGATTTTCTAGTAGCAACTGATGCTATTGGTATGGGAATTAATATGGATCTTGATCACGTTTATTTTTCCAATTTAAAAAAATTTGATGGAAAAAAATTAAGAAAGCTAAATTTAGCAGAAATTGGCCAAATAGCTGGTAGAGCAGGAAGATATTTGAACAATGGAAATTTTGGTATAACAGGAGAATGCAAAGAAATAAATGCTGATGAAGTAGATTTATTGGAAAATCATAAATTTGAGGAAATCCAATCTTTATTTTGGAGAAATTCAAATTTAAACTTTGAGAGTCCTTTTAAATTATTAAAGTCTTTAGAGGAGAAGCCTAGTAGAAGATGGTTAAGAAAAATACATGAGTGCGAAGATGAAAAAGCCTTAAAATTTTTTTTAAGAGATAAAAATTTAGAAAATATTAAATTTGATAAAGATAAATTAAGTCTTTTATGGGAATGTTGCCAAATACCAGATTTTGTTAAAAAAACCTATGGCAATCACTATGAAGTGATTGAAAATGTTTTTAAATATTTAACAAGTGAAAAGGGTAAAATTACAGATGATTATATGCGACTTCAACTCGTCAAACTTGATAAATTAGATGGAAATGTAGATTCTTTATCAAATAGAATTGCAAATGTAAGAACTTGGTCATATGTTTCAAATAAAAATAATTGGATAGAAAATCAAAACTATTGGATAGAAAAAACAAAACACTTAGAGGATAAGTTATCAGATAGATTACATGAGGAGCTTACAAAAACTTTTATTGACAAAAGGGCAAGTGTCCTAGCAAGAGGCTTAAAGCAAGATATGGAATTTGATACTAAAATTTTAGAAAATAACGAAGTAATGATTGATGATCAATTTATTGGAAAGATAAATGGACTTAAATTAGAACTAGATTTAAAAAAGGGTGCTTTAGAAACAGATATCAAATCGCTCAAAAAAGCAGCAAGACAGACAGTTGGTCCAGAACTTCAAAAAAGAATAGATACAATAATCGAGACAGGTTTAATAGAACTAAACGAGGATTTTAAAATTTATTGGAGAAAGTCTCCAATAGCAAAATTGCAACCAGGTAGAGATTATTTAAATCCAAATATTGTTCTTATAGTTGATGATATTCTGGAAACAGATCAATTAAANAAATTANATAATTATTTNGTGAAATGGCTAAAAAATAAAATACAAAATGTTTTNANCAGTTTAATTGATTTGAGAAATCTTAAGGAAAAAAATTCATCAATTAAAGCTCTTGCATATCAATTGTATGAGAACAATGGAGTCCTTCAAAGAAATCAAGTTACAGATTATCTAAAAATATTAGGACAAAATGAGAGGAAATTTTTGAGAGATCAAGGAGTAAAATTTGGAAGATATCATGTATTTTTACACAAATTAATCAAACCAGAGGCTGTGTCCTTAAGAACTTTACTTTGGAAAAATTATCATCAAAAATATTTTAATTTAAAACCTCCTGTGTTTGGTTTAAATTTTTTAGAAAACGACAAAATTAAAAACAGAAATTTTATGTTACTTTGTGGATTTGAGAAATTTGACAATTTTTACGTAAGGATTGATATTTTAGAAAGATTATTTGTTCAAATTATTAATTCAAACACAGAAAAGAATGAAATTAAGTTAATTCCTGAAATGTTGAATTTACTTGGATGTAATAAGGACAACTTTAAAAAGCTTTTAAAAATTATGGGTTATAAAGTTTTTGAAAAAAATAATGATATATTTTTTAAATACAATCCAAGAAAAAGCTCAAAAAAAGTAAGTAAAAAATTCATTAAAGAAAGTCCTTTTAAAGTGTTAAAAAATTTAAATTTAAACCAGTAAGTAATGTTTTTTAAAGAAAAAAAAGGAGATACTAAAACTAGTGATTTAGCAAGAGTTGCGGCATTATTGATTCATGCTGCAAAAATTGATGAGAACTTCTCAAAAGAAGAAGAGGTTATAATAAGTAAGGCACTTTTGAAAATAGGTGCAGACCAAGATAATTTAGAAAATATTTTAAAAGAAGGTAAAGAAATAGAAGAAAACTCTAACCAAATTTTGGATTTTACAAGGGAAGTTAAAAATATGGATGATAAAAAAAAAATTGAAATTATAGAAACCCTTTGGAGAATAATTTACTCAAATAAAGAAGCAGATATGTTTGAAACTAATTTGATGAGACGACTTGCAGGCTTATTGTATATTGACAATAAGATCATGGGAGATATCAAAGAAAAAATTAAAAAAGAAAATCAATAATGACATATATAGTTAATGACAAATGCATTAAATGTAAGTTAATGGATTGTGTTGAAGTTTGCCCTGTAGATTGTTTCTATGAGGGAAAAAATATGCTTGTAATTAAACCTGATGAGTGTATAGATTGTGGCGTTTGTGAGCCTGAATGTCCTGTTGATGCAATAAAAGCTGATACAGAGCCAGGGTCTGATAAATGGCTAGAGATCAATAAACAATATTCCGAAATCTGGCCAAATATAACAGTTAAGAAAGATCCTCCATCGGATCACGAAAAATATAAAGATGAGCAAAATAAGTTTGAAAAGTATTTTAAAGAAAACCTTTAAAAAAAGTAAAGCTACTAAATCAAAAAAAAAGGCAAAAACCAAAAAGATTGTTAAATTAAAAAAAGTAAAAAAGAAGATAAATAAATTACCAAAAAAATTAATTAAGACTAAAAAAATACCTTTAAAAAAATCTATAAAATCTGAAGTTAAAACTACAGAACAGAAAAGTGATGGTTTAAGAATTACAAAAAATAATGAGGCTAAACCAGAAATTAAAAAAGTAAAAAAACAAGAAACAGAAAAAAGAGAATATAAAATCAAAGATTACGTCGTATACCCAAAACATGGTGTTGGGCAAATTACTGAATTCAAAAAAATAAATATTGGAGGAATAGACGTTGAAACTTACGTTATAAAATTTGAAAAAGATAAAGCAAATGGAATGGTGCCTGTTAATAAACAATTACACTTAAGACCATTAGCTACTATCAATCAGGTAAATAAATGCATCTCAATATTAAAAAGTAAGCCTAAAATAAAAAGATCTATGTGGAGTAGGAGAGCACAGGAATATGAAGCAAAGATTTCATCAGGTAAGATTTATGAGTTAGCTGAAGTAGTAAGAGACCTTAATAAGGGGGATGATTTGATGGTTGACCAATCTTATAGTGAAAGACAATTGTTTGAAAAAGCATATGAAAGAATCCTTTCAGAATTTCAAATAATTCTAAATCTGTCATTAGAGGATACTCAAAAAAAATTAGATAAAGCTTTAAAAAGAAACTTAAATACTCAACCTAAACCAGAGGCAGCACCAATAAAGCAAGCTTCATCAGATTTACCTGAAGAAGAGGCTGTTTCAGAAAATGAAGAAGATATAGAGGAATAAAAAAAAACGCCTCTCACACGTAAATCGTTATGAGAAGCGTTTTTAATAAAGAATACTAAGTAATTATCTTCTTCTTCTTTTTTTAGCTTTTTTCTTAGCTTTTTTCTTAGCCTTCTTTGCTTTTTTTCTTCTCTTAGGCATCTTTAGCTCCCTTTTTTAAGTTAAACGAATCAATTGATTCGCTATTAATCTATTTTTATTTTTTTATGTGCCTTATGTCAAATCTTAAATTTTAAAGAAAATTTTAAAAATAAAATTAAAATAAAAATTTTTTTTAAAAAAAAATTTAAATTGTAAAAAAGTTAGTGTTTATGCGCTTAATAATCAAATATTTTGTAAAAAATTAATAAAGTTTTTCTAAATCTTCTTTATATTTTTCTAAAATTTTTTTTCTTTTTAGTTTTAAAGTTGGTGTTAACATTCCATTTTCAATTGTAAATTCTTCATTAATTAATTTTATTTTTTTTACTCTTTCAACAAGAGATAAGTTTTTATTTAGATCATCTATATATAATTCAATTTCTTTTTTATTTTTTTCACTNTCACTTACAATTAAAGCAACTAAATAAGTTTTTTTGTCTCCATAAACAAAACTTTGTTTAATTTTGTCGTCAAGACACAATAAATTTTCAATTTTCGAGGGTGAAATGTTATCACCACCAGAATTTACAATAATTTCTTTTTTTCTGTCAGTAATTTTCAAATTTCCCTCTTTTGTAATTTCACCTATATCTCCTGTGTGTAACCAACCATTTTTAAGTATATCGTCTGTTTCTTTTTTCATGTTCCAGTAACCAAGCATTACATTTTCGCCTTTGACCAGAATTTCACCATCCTGTGCAATCTTCACCTCATTAGTTTTAAAAGGAGGTCCAACTGTATCAATCTTGATTTTTTCAGGTATATTGCAACTTACTACTGGGGATGCTTCTGTTAGGCCATAACCTTGTAAAGTTGGCAATCCGATAGAATTCAAAAATTCACCAATTTTTTGATCTAACGCGCCCCCTCCAGAAACAAAAGCCTTTAAATTTCCCCCAAACTGATTTTTGATTTTTTGTCTTACTAATTTTTCACATAAATAATTTAGTATTTTTTCTCTGAAGCTCATATTCTCATTATTTAGTTTTTTTATTCCNAGCAAAATCGTCGAGGATATTAATTTTTTCTTGAGACCTGTTTGTTTTGAAAAATTAATCGAAATCTTGCTATACAAATTTTGATAAAATCTTGGCACAGCAGTCATTATAGTTGGTTTAGCAACTGACATATTAGATAATAATTTTTCTAAACTTTCAGCATAATAAATTTTTGCTCCTAATGTGATTTGTACAAATTGAACAGCATGTTCATATGAATGAGATAAAGGAAGCCAAGTCAAAAAAACAGGTTCACTATCTTTAACTAGCGAATTCAAAATTTCTTGCGCACCCTCACAATTAGATAAAATACCCCCATGACTCAGCATTACACCTTTAGGGTTACCAGTTGTTCCTGATGTGTAAATGATACAAGCTAGATCTTTTCTTTCAATATTTTGGTTAAAGTTGTAATGATCTAAAGTTTTGTCTTTAGAAAATCTTTCAAAAATATTTTCTATACTATCAATTTGTTTATCTATATTTTCTATTGATAAAACTTTTATATTATCTGAAATGAATTTATCTATTTTTTTTAATTGAGTATTATTTGAGACAATACAAATTTTTGGATTACAATCATTAATGATATATTCATAATCTTTTTCAGAGTAAGTTGTAAATAAAGGAACTGTTACCCCACCAGCGTTCATTATGGCTATATCAGAAATAAGCCATTCAGGTCGATTTTCAGATAATAAAATGCACCTATCTCCTTTAGATAAATTTTTTCTTAAATATTCAGATAAAATTTGAATATTTCTTTCAACTTGTTTCCAAGTAAGAAAATCTTTCTTATTATCCTTTAACCACTTTAAAAATGGTTTATTAGAAGTAGAGTTTAACTCCTTATACTTCGTGAAAAAAAGTTCTACTAAACTGTTAATTTTACTTAATTCCATAATTTGGTGGGCGAAGAGAGAATCGAACTCTCACTTCTTGCGAAACACGATTTTGAGTCGTGCGCGTCTACCAGTTCCGCCATTCGCCCTAGTTATTTAATAATTTATTAAATAGTATAAGAACTAAAATTATATTAAAACCAAAAAATGTTTAAAAGTCTTTACAAAAAATGTTTAGATTTAGCAGCTCACAAAAGTTCTAAATATTATTTGGCAATAGTCTCTTTTGTTGAAAGTTCATTTTTTCCTATTCCGCCAGATGTAATGGTTATTCCAATGGTAATATCAAAAAAAAATGATTTTATTAAAATCTTTCTTATAACTACAATTTTTTCAGTTTTAGGTGGTATGCTTGGTTACTTAATTGGTGCGTTCTTTTTTGAATTTGGAGCACACATTATGAGTTTTTATGGTTATGAGGATAAGTTATCAAAAATTAAAGAAAACTTAGTTAATAGTGATGGTTTTTATGCTTGGTTAGGAGTACTTTTTTTAGCTGGTTTTACTCCTCTTCCATATAAAGTTTTTACAATTGCAAGCGGCCTAATAGGATTCAACTTTTTAATCTTTGTTTTGATAAGTTTAATTTCCCGAGGATTAAGATTTTTCATCGTATCATACCTTTCTTATAAGTTCGGTGATTTATTTAATGAATATATGGATAAGCATGGGTCAAAATGGTTTACAATAATTGGAATATTAATTGTTATTATTGGCTTAATAATTTATCTGATTTTTAAATCTCATGTTTAATCTTAAAACTGAAATTTACTTGAGAATAATTTTTCTATTTAGTCTAATAGCTTTGATTTCTGCTTATTTTATAGAGCATGTTCTGGGCCACCAACCATGTAATTTATGTTTGATAGAGAGAATTCCTTATGGGTTAAGTATAATTTTGATATCTCTAATGTTTATTATAAAGAAAAATGAAAATTTCTTTATTTTGCTTTTAATACTAACTTTTATTTTTTCTTTTTTTATTTCATTGTATCATTTCGGCATAGAACAAGGCATTTTTCAAGAATCAACTGTTTGTGGTGTAAAAAACTTTTCTGAAAATGTAAGTAAAGAGGAATTACTAAATCAACTAAGTGAAAAGACTATAAGCTGTAAAGATGTGACATTTAGGATTTTAGGATTATCACTAACTACTATTAATATTGTAATAAGTATATTATTTATTATAACCCTAGCAAAAATTTTTACTAAATATGAAAAAAACTGATAGAAGAGTTGAAGAATTTATTAGAGTTGACCATGCAGGCGAGAGGGGTGCTGTCAAAATTTATGAAGGTCAGTTATTAGCTTTAAATACAATTGTTAAAAATGACAATTTAAAAAAAACAATTGAGGATATGAAAGAACATGAAGTTGAACATTGTCAATTTTTTGAAAACGAAATAAAAAAAAGAAATATTGAGCCAACAAAATTTTTGCCATTGTGGGATCTGCTAGGTGTAGGTTTAGGTTTTGGGTCTACTATTCTTGGGAAAAAAGCAGCTATGCTATGTACTGCCTCCGTTGAAGAAGTAATAGATAAACATTACCAAGACCAAATAAATCAACTTGGTCCAGAAGAAAAAAATCTAAAAAAGAAAATTATAAAATTCAGAGAAGATGAGCTTCATCATAAGGATATTGCTTATGAAAAAGGAGCTACCAAAAAAGGCATTTACTCAATTATGGATAAAATAATAAAAACAGGTTCAAAAATTGCAATTCGAATATCAGAAAAAGTATAAAACTTAAGCTTCTAATTCAACATCCCAATATAAATAATCCATCCAGCTTTTATGTAAATAATTTGGGGGAAAATTTTTTCCATTACGATGTAAATCTTCTGTTGAAGGTTGATAAGGATGTTGGGCCAGTTTCATGCCCGATAATTTTAATAGTTTGCCTCCTTTTTTAACGTTACAAGCAGAACATGCTGTAACGACGTTATCCCAATTNGTTTCTCCACCTTTTGATCTAGGCAATAAATGATCAAAAGTTAATTCCTCGTTGCTGCCACAATACTGGCAGGAAAATTTATCTCTCAGAAAAACATTAAATCTTGTAAAACTTGGTTTAGATTGAGGAACAATATAATCTTTTAGAGCAATTACACTAGGCAATTGCATATTAAATGAAGGACTTCTTACTACACGATCGTAATTACTTACTATAATTACACGATCTAAAAAAACTGATTTAACAGTATCCTGCCATGACCATAGTGATAGAGGATAGTAGCTCAATGGTCTATAATCAGCATTTAAAACTAGTGCAGGACATTTTTCTAGTGAAACATCTTGATCAATAAAATTATTCATATCAAATTTTAACTTAAATAAAAATTTTTTTCAATATTTAGGAATTATTAAATTTTTTTAAGATATAATTCAATGCAATACTTGAAGCATTTACAGGAATATGATGGTCACAATTTTTTATGAGATGCGTCTCAATGTCTATGTTATTTCTCATAAAAAAATCTTTTGCCTCTAACATAAAATTTGGCGATACAACTTGATCAGAATCACCATGAATTAACAAAATACTTGATGAGTTTTTTTTTCTCAATTTCAAATCCTTTTCATCAATAATTTTTCCAGAAAAACCCACAACNCAATTNAAAGGTTNTTCAGANGTNAGNCCTAAGTTTATTGACATCATGCANCCTTGGCTAAAACCAGATAAACAAATTTGNTTATTTTCAAAATTAAANTCNTTTTTAATTTCNTNAATAAATTTTGATAACTTTTTTTCAGCCTTTATAGATTGATCCAAAATATACTCTGGATCATCTTTGCTTAAATCAAACCACTGATATCCATTTGGGTTTATACTGCATGGTTCATGACCATTAGGACAAATAAAAATAGTATTAGGTAAATGTCTTTTCCAGTTCAGTGAGAGCATACTAATATCCTTGCCATCACCACCATAACCATGAAGTAAGATGATAGCATTTTTAATCTTTTTATTAGTCTCTGGTTTGACCATTACTGAATCTAGGCAAAATGTCATAGTGTGTGAATTATGTTTTTTTATTTTAAAAACACCCTACAATACCTTCATGTTATCTGGAATAGTAGTTAAAATATTATCTATAATTTTGTTAATGGCGGTTGGGATTGTTTTAATTCTTGGTATCGGAACTTTATTTAAAGGTGGTGAAACCAGCAAAAAATATTCAAATAAATTAATGCAGTTAAGAGTTTTGCTTCAATTTATTGCAATAATTGCTTTGGTTGGTTTTGCATATTTTTTCAAAAATTAGTTGTAACTAGCCAACCATTCAACAAAATTTTTTTCCTTAAAATCTATTGACCCAACAATTCTTGCAAACTCATATCCATCCTTGTTTATCAAAATTGTGGTGGGCACTCCTCTTAGTCCAAACTTTTTCGCTAAGGTAATTGGTGAGTCGAAATATATCTTAAGATTATCTATACCTAAATCCTCAAAAAATTTAGAGGCTTTTTCTAAATTATCCTGACCAACATTAATCGGAAATATTTTTAAATTGTTTAAATTTTTTTGAGATTGCAATTGATCAAGAGATGGCATTTCCTCTTTACATGGGGCACACCAAGTTGCCCAAAAATTGAGTAAAACCAAATTGCCTTCAAATTGATCAAGTTGAATTTCATTACTCTGATCATCTAAAAACGTTAATCCATCATATTTTTTAAGCTCTTTATTGATAACAAGATTTTTTATATCTTTGATTTCTGCTGCAACACAATTAGATATTAAAAAAGCAAATAATATTAAAAATCTCATGTTAAATAGGTATAATTAATTATCATGTCGAAAAATAAAAACAACCAGGCAATATGGGGCAATAGAATAAAAAAAAACACTTCATCAATTTTTCAAAAAGTGGGAAGTTCTATAGATGTTGATAAGAGACTATATAAAGAGGATATAATTGGATCAATTGCACATGCCGAAATGTTATTTAAACAAAAAATTATCACTTTTAAAATAAAGAATAAGATTGTTTATGGTNTAAACAAAATCAAAAAAGAAATAACNAACAAAAAATTTGAATTTAANAAAAANTATGAGGATATTCANATAAATATTGAAAAAAGACTTTTCGAAATAATTGGTGAAGATGCGGGTTTTATTCACACAGCACGATCAAGAAATGATCAAGTGATCACAGACTTGAAAATTTGGATGAAATCATCAACCAAAGAAATTAATGTTCTATTAGATACTATTATTAAAAGTGTAATAAAAGCAGCAGAAAAAAATATATATACTCTTATGCCTGGATTTACTCATTTAAAAAATGCTCAGCCAGTTTCATTTGGCCACTATTTGATGGCTTATGTTGAAATGTTTAAAAGAGATCAAAAGAGATTCATAAATAATCTAGATAGTTTAAATGAAAATCCTTTAGGTGTCGCTGCTTTAACTGGAACCTCTTTTAATATTGATAGAAATTACACTACAAAAAAACTTGGATTTACAAAACCAACTAATAACTCAATAGATACAATTTCTGACAGGGATTTTGTGCTAGATTTTCTTTACTCTATTTCAGTCTGTGCCATGCATATTTCTAGAATAGCTGAGGAACTTATCATATGGAACTCTGATGCTTTCAAGTTAATAAATTTATCAGATAAAGTTGTAACTGGTTCTTCGATAATGCCACAAAAAAAAAATCCAGATCTTTTGGAATTTTTACGAGGAAAGTCTGGAATTATTTATGGTAATTTGTTTTCTATGCTTACAGTTTTAAAAAGTTTACCTTTATCTTACTACAAAGATCTTCAAGACGATAAGGAAATTGTTTTTAAATCTAATGATACACTACAAAATTGTTTAAAAATACTTGATGAGATTCTTAAAAATTTTACACCAAATAAAAAACAAATGATAGAATTAGCTAACACAGGATATTTGACTGCAACTGATCTTGCAGATTATCTCGTAAAAAATCACTCAATGCCATTTAGAAAAGCATACAAAGTGACTGCTAATATTGTGAACTTTGCTGAAAAAAAGAAAAAAAATCTCGATCAATTAACGCTGGCTGAACTTAAAAAAATTGAACCAAAACTATCAAATGATGTATTAAAAGTGTTTGATTTAAAGAATTCTGTAAATTCTAAGAAATCATATGGTGGAACATCTTTTGATAATATTAAAAAAATGATATTGAAATATAAAAGAAAAAAATGAAAAAAAAGATTATTTTAGCAATAATTGTATTTTCTACATTGATCGCTTGTGGAAAAAAAGGAGACCCAGTCTATAAAGAATCTCAAAGTAATTCAAAAATACCAAGCTACTTTCTAAATAAAGCTTAATGAGATTTTTAAATAGTAAACTTAAGATTGAAAATACAATCCTGCAAAATATTGCTAAAAAATATGGAACACCTGCATATTGCTACTCGTATAAACAACTTANAGAAAATATAAATGATTTTAAAAAAAATTTTAAATCCATATCACCATTAATTTGTTTTGCTATTAAATCAAATACTAACTTAAATTTAATAAAAGAAATAAAAAAATTTGGACTTGGGGCAGATGTTGTATCAATGGGTGAATTAATGTTAGCTCTTAAGGCTGGAATTAGTCCAAAGAAGATTGTTTTTTCAGGAGTTGGTAAGACTTCCAAAGAAATCAATTTTGCAATTGATAAAAATATTTTATTAATAAATTCAGAGTCCAAAAGCGAAATCATAGAAATTGATAAAATTGCTAAAATGAAAAAAAAACAAGTTAATATTGGTATTAGATTAAACCCAAATACTGATGCGAAAACTTTGAGCCAAATATCGACAGGTAAAAAAGATAATAAATTTGGAGTTAATGATAAAACATTTTTTGAACTTGTAAGATATTGTAAGAATTCTAAAAATATTAATTTAAAATGTTTAAGTGTTCATATTGGAAGTCAAATTTTAGATCATAAACCCTATGAAAAAATGTTAAGAATATTAGATAAAATCATCAAAAAAACCCAATATAAATTTGATTTTATTGACCTTGGGGGAGGTATGGGCATCCCATACAATAATGATAAAAAACTAAATTATAAAAAATATCATTCAGCAATTAAAAAATTTTTAAAAAATAAAAAATCTCAGATTATATTTGAGCCAGGTAGATCAATAATCGGCAATACAGGAGTTTTAATATCAAAAGTAATTTACATAAAAGAGAGTTATAAAAAAAATTTTGTTATTCTAGATGCTGCTATGAATGATTTAATGAGACCCGCACTTTATGGTGCAGTACATCGCATCTTACCTTTGTTAAAAAGAGGTAAAAAATCAAAGAAAATTTATGAATTTGTTGGCCCAATTTGCGAAAGCACTGATAAGTTTACGTCCATAAAAAATTTTCAAGAACTAAAAGAGAAAGATTTTATCGCAATTTGCGATGTAGGTGCCTATGGTATATCACTCAGTTCTAATTATAATCTTAGACCTAAACCTATAGAAATATTAATTAATGGATCTAAAATAAGAGTAGTTAAAAAAAGACAAAAGCACCATGAGATAATTTAGCTTTTGATAATTAATGATAAGAAACTTTCTATTTTCAATTTTCTTTTTTTCAGGAATAATTTTAATTTCAATTATTTTTCTGCCAGCGTTAATCTTACCACAAAAATTTACACTTTTTGGTGGGAAATTAATGGGTTATTGGGCTGCTATTTGTTTAAAAATTTTCTTGTCCACAAAAATCATTGTCAAAGGTAAAGAAAATTTAATTAAAAATGAAAAATTTTTTATTGCTTCCTCTCATCAATCTATGTTTGAAACTTTTTTCCTACAAACGATTTTTAATTCTCCTGTATTTATCTTAAAAAAAGAATTACTTATGATACCTATTTTTGGCTGGTACTTAAAAAAAATAGGATCAATTTCTATCAAAAGAAATAAGGTATCGAAAGAAAACATCAATTTTTTTGAAGATATTTCTAAAATAATTGCAAATACAAATCGACCAATAATAATTTTTCCTCAAGGAACTCGAGTATTACCCCACGAACAACCTCCATTTAAAAAAGGTGCATCAAGGATTTATGAAGAATTGAAAATAAAATGCCAACCAGTTGCTATTAATTCTGGTTACGTCTGGCCGAAAAAAGGAAAAAAAGATATTAACAAAACAATTACAATTTCAATTTTGGAACCTATCAAACCTGATTATTCCAAGGAAGAATTTTTAGGGATTTTAGAGAAAACTATATATTCTGAACTTAAATTGCTAAATTAACCTTTCATAGGCATAACTACAAAAATACTATCGAAATCACCAGGATCTTTGATTAGCGCAGGTGAACCTGAATCATTTAGAAACATTTCAATATTATTTCCATCTAATTGTGAAGCAACATCTATAAGATATTTAGAATTAAAACTAATTTCTAAATCATGATCAAATTTCACTACAAGGGATTCTTTTCCATCACCGCTGTTGGTATTATTTACAGACAAATCTAGTTTATCTTTACTTAAGCTAAATTTTACACCATCTTTTTTATCAAGCGATACTGAGGCTACTCTATCCACCGAACTTTGAAAAATTTTAAGGTCAATTTCTAATTTTTTTTGATTATTTTTTGGAATTACTTGAATGTAATTAGGAAATTTTCCATCTATTAACTTAGAAATTAAAATACTATTATTTAATTCAAATTTTATCTTAGATTTCATATTTGAAATTTTTACTTCACCATCATAATTTTCTAATAATGAACTTAATTGAAAAATAGTCTTTTTAGGTAATATAATCGGTTCAAAAATTTTTTTTTCATTTAATCTGAGTTTAGAAATGGACATACGATGACTATCAGTTGATACTGCAGTTAAGTAATTCTTATCCTCAACCTCTGTTTGATGAAAATAAATTCCACTTAAATAATGTCTGGTCTCATCATTTGACACAGAAAATTTACATTTATTTAGCAACTTTAANAGGTCTTTTGATTTAAGGCTAAATTCATTCTCATTAAAATTTTCATCTGTTAAAGGAAATTCCGAAGCGGGCATACAATTTAAATTAAAAATAGATTTTTCTGATTCTAGATGAAGTTTGCTATTGTCTGTTAAAGTTAAATTTATTTTTTTTCCTGATGAGAGTTTTCTAACAATATCATACATAGTAGACGACGTAGTGGTTGTTTTTCCTTCCTCTATGACTTCGACGTTATTTATTTGATTAATAAATATTAAGTCTAAATCTGTCGCTGTTATAGTGAGTTTTGAATTTTGTGCATCGAGCAATATGTTTGACAATATTGGAAGTGTACTTCGTTTTTCTATGACTCCTTGACAATAATTTAATGCTTGCTGTAGGTCTTGTTGGTTTACATTAAATTTCATTTTCTTTATTGCTATATAATATTTGATTTTTTAGTTTATCTATATTTGCAATCATATCTGGATCTTTTTCTTTTAATTTTTCAATAGTTTTAACTGAGTGAATTATAGTTGTGTGATCTCTATTTGAAAACTCTCTTCCAATTTCAGGCAGAGATTTTGAAGTCAAAATTTTTGTTAGATAAATTGCTGTTTGCCGTGGTCTTACTAGGTACCTAGATCTTCTTGATGAAAGCATTTCATTTTTACTAATCTTAAAAAATTTACACACAATAGTTTGAATGAGATCAATAGTTACTTTATTTTCATTTAAATTAAGTAAATCTTTTAATATAACTTTTGTCTCAGCTAAGCTTGGTATTTTGTTATAAATTCTTGAAAAGGATATAATTCTATTTATTGCACCCACCAATTCTCTTACACTCGTTGTGATTTTAATGCTTATAAAATCCTTAATTTCCTCAGGTATATTAAACTTTTCAGGATACAAATTATTTAAGTCACTTATTTTACTTTCAAGGATTTTTTTTCTGAGTGCTAAATCAGTTTTTTGAATATCCACAACTAGACCTCCTGCAAATCTTGACTTTATCCTCTCCTGAATTCTTGACAGCTTATTAGGAGATCTATCAGCAGAAATTATAATTTGAGAACCTTTGTCTAATAATGCATTAAAAGTATGAAAAAATTCTTCTTGCATTGCCTCTTTACCATTCATGAATTGTATATCATCAATTAACAAAATATCTGTATTACGAAAATACTCTTTAAATTTGACCATATCATTAGATTTGATTGATTTTACAAATTGATACATAAAACGTTCTGCCGATATAAACATAACCTTATTGTCTTTTTTCAGGTGATAACCAATTGCATTTAAAAGATGTGTCTTGCCCATTCCAACACCACCATAAAGATAAAGTGGATTATAATGTGAAATATTCTCTGAAACTTTTACAGAAGCTTCGTATGCTAATTTATTGCTGGAGCCAGTAATAAAGTTTTCAAAATTTTTGTTAGGATCTATTCGATTATATTGTAAATAAGAGTCTTTTATAAAAGAAACATTTTCTTTATTTTCTATGACATTAGTATTATTTTCATCCTGAGTTAAAGTAGGTTTATTTTCAGTTATTTTGAATTCAATTCGAACAATTTCTTTTTTATAATTTTTTATAATTTTCAAGATTTGATCTAAGTATCTAGATGTAATCCAATCACGAATGAATCTAGTAGGTACAGATAATAAGATATAATTATTGATTTCCTCGACAAAAGTTATTTTTTTAAGCCAACTTTCGTAAATATCTAGTCCTAATTTATTTTTCATTTCAGCTTGAACTAAATTCCAATCAAGAATATCGGATTTAGAATCTTTTAAACTATTATTATTTATAGAATTGTTCATAAATGTGGAGAGTGTTCAGTTAGAACCATAATAAAATTATTGCAACAAATAATTTTCAAAAATAAAAAAAAAATAAAATCTAGGATTGTGTAAATTTTTTTTTTTAAAAAAAAAGTATTTGACAAAAAAAAATAAAGAAAAATAAAAAAAAAATATAAATAAAATTTATAATTGAATTAAATAAGTTTGTTTATTTACTAAATCTAAATATTGTGTGGAGAATTTTTAAGATCACAGATTTTGTAGATTTAAAAGTTGTATTAGGATTAACAACCTGAAGTGTTATTAAACTAGATTGATGCTATTTTTTTGGTAAACCTTGAAACGTTTCTAGAAGCGTTTTGTTTNTTTACGATGCCTGTTTTAGCTATTTTCATNAACTCAGAATTCAACTTAGGTAAGAANTTTANAGCNTCAGACTTCTTTTTAGCTTCNATNAAAGAATTCATTTTCTTNAAAGCATTTTTATATCTACTTTTTCNNGCNTTATTAACAGCTGTTTGNTTTGNAATTCTTCTAATTCTTTTGATTGCTGATTTTGTGTTAGCCATATGCGCAGGGGTATAACTTGAGAATGNATTTTGGTCAATTAAATAATTATTATATTTGGCAGATATTACAAAAAAAAGAAGATCTATTGGANATCATTTTTTTTTTAATNATTCCGTTGCATNCNGACCTNTTACAATTAAGTCCTTTTCTCTCATAAACATTAAAATTCTTTTGGAAATTTCCTGATTTACCTGATGTGTTTTTAAAATCTCTAATACTTGAACCTCCCTTTTTGATAGCATTAATCAAAACCTTTTTAGAATTAAATATTATTTTTTTACAATCTTCTTTATTTAATAAAGATACTTTTTTATCAGGTTTAATTTTACATAAAAATAAAATTTCACTTGCATAAATGTTTCCTATCCCTGATACAAAATTTTGATCTAATAGAAAGTTTTTTATATTTTTTGTTTTTCCTTTTAAAAAAGAATAAATATAACTTAAGTTAAATTCTGATTGAAAAGGTTCTGGTCCAAGTTTAGAGAATCTTTTATCCAAAAAATGTTCATTAACCACTATTTCAAAAAAACCAAATCTTCTTGGATCGTTGTATACAATTTTAAGATCATCAAAAACTATTTCTACGTGATTATGTTTTTTAGGCAATGTAGGTGAGCTATAAAAACTGGTATTAGTTACCAAGCTTTTTTTTTGATTATAAATTAGATGAATAGTTCCTGACATACCCAGATGTAAAAGACAATAACTTTGATTTGACAGGCAAATAATCAGATATTTTGAAAATCTTTTTACTTTGATTATTTTTTTGCCTTCAAGGAATCTTGGAAAATTAAGTGGGATTTTAGTTCTTAAATTTCTATTTCTAACTATTACTTTTTTGACCTTTTTTTGTTTAATCTTTTTGTCTAAAGATTGACGTACAATTTCTACTTCTGGTAATTCTGGCATTTAATACTATATTGATTATATATTTTTGAATTATGCAACAATATCTACAAAATAAAAAAGGATTAGTCCAAAATGTGTTTAATCAAGTGTACGATCGTTATGATCTAATGAATGATTTTATGTCATTAGGGATTCATCGATTGTGGAAAAAAAGTCTATTAAATATGATGAATCCATCCAGTAATCAAAATTTAATTGATGTTGCTTGTGGTACTGGAGACATAGCTAAACTATTTGTTAAACATGTAAATAAATTATCTCGTATTGCATGTGTCGATCCAAATAAAGGGATGATAAGTAAAGGGAAAGAAAAGTTATCTAAGTTTAAAAATATAAATTGGATTATATCTCCAGCCGAAAAAATTCCTTTATCTGATAATTTATTCGACTTTTATACTATAAGCTTTGGTTTAAGAAACACTGCCAATATAGATAAGGCTCTTTCTGAGGCTTATAGAGTTTTAAAACCAGGGGGTCGTTTTTTATGCTTAGAGTTTTCAAAAATTCAGAANACAAATTTAGAAACCCTTTATAAAAATTACTCTAANCTAATACCTTCTATTGGNAAGTTTGTTGTTGGTGAAAANCAGCCGTATGAATATCTAATTAAAAGTATTGAAGATTTTTTAAACCANGAGGAATTAATTGACGCAATGGTTAAAAACAATTTTGAAAANTGTACCTATAGAAATTTATCAGGTGGAATAGTTTCNATTCATAGTGGATGGAAATTTTGATGGTAAAAAAATTAATTATTCTCTTTAAACTTGGAAGAAAAGTAGCTTGTTCTGATATTTTAAATATTGTATCAAAATTTAAGGAACCACCTTTANCTATAAAGATTTTATTTAAGATATTATCATTTTCCTTTTCACCAAAAAAACAAATAGATGCAAATAAAGACGAGGGAGAGAGACTATCTGACTCTTTAGAGTCAATGGGAACAACTTTTATTAAACTTGGTCAATTTTTAGCAACCAGACCTGATATAATTGGTGAAGAACTTTCCAAAAAACTTGAAAACCTTCAAGATAAATTGCCACCATTTTCTCTGTTACAAGCTAAAGAAATAATTAAAAATGATCTAGGTAACGAAAGTTATGACTCTATAATAAATTTAAGTGAACCAGTTGCTGCTGCTTCAATTGCTCAAGTCCACAAAGCTCAAATTAATGACAATGGAGTTCTTAAGGACGTTGCAATTAAAATTCTAAGACCAAACATAAAAAAAATATTTAATGAGGAGATTGATGCAATAATGCTTTTTGCTTTCTTAATAGAATCATTTATTAAAAAGACAAAAAGACTCAAGCTGGTAGAAGTAGTATTTTTATTAAAAGAAATCACAAATCTAGAGATGGATTTAAGATTTGAAGCAGCTGCTGCAAATGAATATGCTGAAAATACAAAGAATGATGTTGGATTTAGAGTTCCTAAAATTTATTGGAATTATACAAGCGAAAATGTAATGACCCTAGATTGGGTGGATGGAATATCTATTAGAGAAACAGAAGAACTAAAAAATAAAGAATTTAATACTGAAAAAATTGCAGAAGATATTATTCAAAATTTTTTAAGACATGCTGTAAGAGATGGTTTTTTTCATGCAGATATGCACCAAGGCAATATTTTCATAGATAATGATGGTCAAATTGTTCCTATTGATTTTGGAATTATGGGTAGATTAGATAAAATGAGTAAAAGATTTTTAGCTGAAATTTTATTTGGTTTTATTCAAAGAGATTATCGTAAAGTTGCTGAAGTACATTTGATTGCAGGTCTTGTGCCAAAAGAAGTTCCAATAGATGATTTGGCTCAAGCCCTAAGATCCATCGGTGAACCAATTTTTGGTCAAGCAGTTAAAGATATTTCTGGAGGAAAATTATTAAAGCAACTATTTGATGTCACAGAAAAATTTAACATGCAAACTCAACCTCAGCTTCTAATGTTACAGAAAACAATGGTTGTTGTTGAAGGTGTAGCTAGAAAATTAAATCCAAACACAAATATTTGGACCACTTCAAAACCAGTTCTTGAAAGTTGGCTAAAAGAAACAAAAGATCCAATGACAAAACTAAATGAGACACTTCAAAATACATCTGAAGTAATAAAAAGATTACCGGAATTTCCTGAAATTATGGATAAAGCTAATCAAGCTCTTACTTATCTTGCTAGTGGACAAATCCCACAAAACTCAAATTCCTATACGGCCTTAAACACTCAAAAATCAGAAATGACTGCTTTTAGAAACCAATCTATTATTGGTTTATTAATCCTTGTAATTTTTGGTCTTTTAATATTTTAATTCAGTCGATGAAAGATTTATCAAACAAAAAAGTTCTTTTTATAATATGTGGTGGAATTTCTGCTTACAAAAGTCTTGAAACGATAAGAATGTTTAGAAAGAATAATGCTGAAATAAAAACAATACTAACTAAAAGTGCAAAGGAGTTTGTAACCCCATTATCTGTAGCCTCATTATCTCAAGGTAAAGTTTATGATGATTTATTTAGCCTAGAGAATGAGACAGAAATGGACCATATTTCTTTATCAAGATGGGCCGATGTAATCATCGTCGCTCCAGCAACTGCCAACACCATTTCCAAATTAAGCCAGGGTAACTCAGACGACTTAGCATCCACAGTTATATTAGCTTCAAATAAACAAGTTTTTTTAGCTCCAGCAATGAATGTTAGAATGTGGGAACATCAGTCTACACAAAATAATCTAAAAACATTGAAAGGTTTTGGCTACAAAATTATTGGGCCTGAAATAGGTGATATGGCTTGTGGTGAATATGGTGAGGGTAAAATGTCTGAACCTTTAGTTATTTATGAAGAAATTCAAAATTTTTTATTAAGTAAAATTAAAAATAATAAACTCAAAGCACTAGTAACCGCGGGTCCTACTAATGAATATATAGATCCTGTAAGATTTATTACAAATAAATCTAGCGGTAAACAGGGTTACGAGATAGCAAAATCGCTCTATAAAAGAGGTTTTGATACCACTTTAATATCTGGACCTACAAACCTAAAAATAGATGAAAATATTAAATTAATCAAAGTTGAGACTGCTGAAGAAATGTTTAAGGCCACTCAAAAAAATCTTCCGACTGATATAGCTGTATTTGCTGCTGCTGTTGCTGATTTCAAAGCTAGTTATGAACATAAAGAAAAGATTAAAAAANTTGANAATTTAACATTAAACNTGGAAAGGAATATCGATATTTTGAACTATGTTTCTAATCATAACTCTATGAGACCAAAAATGGTTATAGGTTTTGCTGCTGAAACAACAAGTTTAGAGAAAAATGCTGTGCAAAAATTAAAAGATAAAAATTGCGACTGGATAATAGCTAATGACGTCTCAAAAGATGAAAGTGGTTTTAATAATGAAAATAATCAGGTTACAATTTTCTATAAAAATGAAAAAATGAAAAAGGAGAAACTTTCATTAAAAAAGAAGTCAGAGATTTCAGAGGAAATTGTAGATAGAATAGTTGCTCAAATAAATTAATGGTTAAAGTTCTAATCAAAAAACTTGACCCAGCTGTACAATTACCCGAATATAAAACCAGTGGCGCATCAGGTGTAGACTTANTCGCATTTATAAAAGAACCCATTAATCTAGAACCTAAAACATCTGTTTTAATTCCCACAGGATTATCTGTTGCTTTCCCAGAAGATTACGAGATTCAAATAAGACCAAGATCAGGTTTAGCAGCCAAAAATAATATTAGTGTGTTAAACACTCCAGGAACAATTGATAGTGATTATAGAGGAGAAATAAAGGTTATCATCTATAATCATGGTAATGAAAATTTTTCAATTAATAATGGTGATAGAATTGCTCAAATGATCCTAGCACCTGTGGTCAAGATGGAATTAGAAGAAAAAAATGATTTACCTAAGTCTATCAGAGGTAAAGGTGGATTTGGTTCAACAGGTAAATGAATATNAATTTAGATAAAAATCAAATAGAGAGATTTTCAAGACAAATAGTTTTAAAAAATATTGGAAGCTTAGGTCAAAAAAAAATTATTGGAGCTAAAGTTTTAATNATTGGAATGGGGGGTTTAGGTTGTCCTGCNGCTGAGTTTTTAGCAAGAGCAGGCGTAGGTGTTTTGGGCATTGTTGACCCTGATATTGTTAATTTATCAAATATTCACAGACAAAGTCTTTACAGCATCGAAGACTTAAAAAAATCCAAAATAAAGTCTGCTCAAAAAAAATTAAAAAAGATAAACTCAAAAATAAAAGTAAACGCGTATAAAATAAGATTAAATATNAATAATTATCAAAAAATTATAAAAAATTATGACTACATAATTGATGGATCAGATAATTTTGAAACAAAGTTTTTAATTAATGATGTTTCAAGAAANTATAAAAAATTTCTTGTNACTGGAGCAATAAGTAAATTTGATGGTCATATTTTTAGTTTTGATTTTAAAAATAAAAAAACACCTTGTATAAGATCTTTTTATCAAGAATATGAGATTTCAGACGATATATTAAATTGTGAATATGAAGGCATCTTGGGGACAGTGGCTGGTATAATAGGAATTATGCAAGCGAATGAAATTTTAAAAAAAATTTTATCTATCGGTAAAAATTTGAATGGTCAAGTTTTGGTTATAGATCTATTAAATCTGAATTTTAGAAAAATTAAATTTAAAAAGTTAAAAGATGTTAAAAAAAAAATTTAAACTTTTTCTTATAACTTTATTTTTATTATCTTTTACCTCATTAAGTTATGCTCAAGAAACTTTCTTGTCTTTAAAGAAAAGTAAAGTGAATGTAAGGTATGGACCGAGTTTTGAATCTCCTATAAAGTTTATTTATAAAAAAGTGAATTTGCCTCTAAAGCAAATTGATAAAAAAGAGAACTGGCGAAGAGTAATTGATTTTAAAAACAACAGCGGATGGATACATTGGTCTCAATTAAAAAAAATAAATTCAATAATTCCCACAAAAGACAAAATTTTGTTCGAAAATCCGACAAATTTTTCTAAACCATTGGCTAAAATTAAAAGTGGAAGAGTTCTAATAGTTCAAAAATGCAATGGAATTTGGTGCAAAATAAATACAGACGATTTTGAAGGTTGGATAAAGACAGACAATATTTGGGGTGTATTAGATTAAGAGTTTTTTGATTTACTCGCCCACCACTTATCTAAAATAAAATACCATATAGAATTAGCTATTGGTTCAACTATTGCGTCTGTTAGTGCTATCATAAAGCTGACATCAGCAACAAACATTAAAACAGTTATAGCTATAGCAAAATGACCAATTGTATAAATAATGGTTCTTAAAATTGAACCTCTATTATTCGTGTAAATCTGTCCAGCAGCTTTGAATATGCCGGTTGTTAATTCCATTATTTTTTAAACGGACTATCAAGCACACAAGCAACTAGGTGNACTCTAGCCTGTTCTCCACCATTAAAAAAATTATGATATTTTGTATTATTTGTTATCCATACCTTACCATCAGCTGGAAGATGTTTTGCTACATTTTCAATTACCATTGAACAGCCCTTATTAGTTATGATGGGNACATGCAGTCTACATTCAGGATCTTTATGCCAGCTTAATGTCGATCTTGGCTCTTTTAATAATAATCTTACTCTACCTAGTTTAAACCTTTTACTTAAAGTGTCGTAAACTTCTTTAAAATAAGTATTTTCAAATTCAGGAACCAATTGAGTATATTTTGACTCATCTATATCAACATCTCGAGAAACTTCTTTTCCAGTTTCATCGGCAATTGTCCAATATTTTCCTCTAATATTATTTCCCTCGATAGAACTTCTATCATTTGGGATTTGATTTAATGGTATTGCTCCGAAGTGAGTAACCCCTGGAGAGTTAAACTTTTTAGCTTTTAAAACTTTATCCAAATCATTTCTCAACTTTGATATATCAAAATTAAGATTAGGAACTTCGTAGAAGTCCTCAAAATTTGCTGTTCCCATATTTTTTTGTCCTGTTTTATAGAATTAGTTTAATTTCAAATCAAATCGATCAGAATTCATAACTTTTACCCATGCCGCGATAAAATCTTTAACAAATTTATCACCTGAATCTTCACATGCATAAACTTCTGCTAGAGCTCTTAGTTGAGAATTTGAACCAAAAATTAAATCAACTCTTGTCGCCTTCCATTTCGTTTTTTGAGTTTTTCTATCTTTACCAATAAATGTTTGTTCAGATTTATCTTCCTCTTTCCAAGTCGTATTCATGTCTAAAAGATTTATGAAATAATCGTTAGTAAGAGAACCAGGTCTGTTAGTAAAAACACCATTTTTTGAGCCATCAAAATTTGTGTTTAATACTCTCATACCACCCACAAGTGCAGTCATTTCTGGGGCTGTTAAACCCATCAATTGAGCCTTATCAACTAGTTTTTCCTCTGCAGAAACATTTGAAGCTCCACCATTTAGGTAGTTTCTAAAACCATCTGCTTGTGGTTCTANAAGACCAAATGAGTTAATATCAGTCTGATCTTGTCTTGCATCTCCCCTTCCTGCTGAAAATGGAACTTGAACTTTGTAGCCAGCTTTTTTTGCAGCCATTTCGATACCAACACCACCAGCTAGTACAATNAANTCTGCCATTGNAACACTTTTCTTTTTACTATCGAATTTGCTTTTAATTTTTTCTAAAGCTTTAATTACAGNCGATAATTTTTTTGGATTGTTCACTTTCCAATTTTTTTGTGGTTCCAACATTATTCTNGCACCATTAGCACCACCTCTTTTATCAGAGCCTCTNAACGTAGATGCTGAAGCCCATGCAGTAGAAACTAAATCTGNAATTGATATTTTTGATTTAGAGATTNTNNTTTTTAAATCTTTAATATCNTTTGATTTAAGTTTATATTTAGGNTTATCAATTGGATCCTGCCAAATNAGTTGTTCTTTTGGAACCTCGCTACCAAGATAGCAAACTCTTGGNCCCATATCNCTGTGAGTTAATTTAAACCATGCTCTCGCNAAAGCATCNTGAAANTCTTTTGGATTTTGGTGAAAATGTTTNGTGATAGGTCCATAGCTAGGGTCAACTTTCATCGATATGTCGGTTGTTTGCATCATTGGTGGATGAAGCACACCTTTTTGATGTGCATCGGGAACCATTTTAATCTCTTGCCCATTTTTCTTCGGAGTCCATTGATGAGCACCAGCTGGGCTTTTTGTAAGTTCCCACTCATGTCCATATAAACAATCCAAATAACCCATATCCCATTGAATTGGATTTTGAGTCCAAGCGCCCTCAATACCACTACTTATTGTATCAACACCTTTTCCAGATTTATATCCACTATTCCANCCNGTTGACTGNTCTTGAAGTCTTGAAGCCTCAGGATCCGGTCCTTTATATGATTCAGATGCTGCACCATGAGATTTTCCAAACGTATGTCCTCCAGCAACTAATGCTGCTGTCTCATAGTCATTCATAGCCATTCTGCCAAATGTCTCTCTAATATCATGTGCTGCTAGTTTTGGATCTGGATTAGCGTCNGGACCTTGCGGATTTACATANATTAAACCCATATGTGAAGCTCCTAANGGNTGTTCNAAATCTCTNTTTCCACTATATCTTTCNACACCTAACATTTCTTTTTCTGAGCCCCAATAAATATCATCTTCTGGTTCCCAAATATCAGTTCTGCCAGCTCCAAAACCAAAAGTTTTAAAACCCATTGAGTCTAAAGCTACATTTCCAACAAGTATAAATAAATCTGCCCATGAAATTTTTCTTCCATATTTCTTTTTAATAGGCCATAAAAGTAATCTAGCTTTATCTAAGTTTAC
>FUFK010045789.1_pt1 | contig 41947 bp, 35 predicted proteins | sample 1021851 | NCBI WGS metagenome assembly FUFK01 (sample SAMEA51879418, study PRJEB19060) | metagenome
CAGGAACCGTCAATGCGGCTGCGAGGAAACAACCCGCCAGCCCCAACACCGCAAGCAGCAAATCGATGTTGATACCTCCCGGGATGCAATCATGTGTTTTCGGGATATATGTTAACGATGCTCAATAGAACGGTTGCGCTACGTCCTCAATCGAGAAAATATGGACGTGAACGGGTGAGGTAATCGCTCATTCAGAAGAGGCAGCAGCAACAGAGGCGGGGGCCTCAAACCGAACCTGAATCATCCCGTCCTGCTCTCGAACCTCGTAAATTCGGAGGTCCTTCTTCTTCGACATGGCGCCCACCAACTTGCCGTAAGCTGGAAACAACGGGAACGGCGACCACTCAACGACCGAACCGTCGTCCAGGTTGTACGTGGTTTGGTGAAGCGGACAGCGGACGCAATCGTCCTCAACCTTCCCGCCCCAGGCAAGCGGCCACCGCATGTGGCGACACAGTGCTTCGGTGGCAAACAAAGCGGTGCCTTGACGGCCCACCATCACCATCTTGCCTTTCACGGCCTTCATCTTCTTCTTTCCAGGTTTCAGTTTGCTTGATTTCATTACGTTGTGCCAGGTCATGCTAAGGCCTCCTTGGGAGCGGTATGTTCAGGTGTTCAAGGGCGCGCTCGGCGCTGCGAAGCGTGCCCTGCACCGACGGATGTGCGCGGTGGTCGCCTGCAACGACGACGCCGCTCACCTCGACATCGGAAAAGAATCGTTGATGATGTCCCGGGTCGATGTGCGGTAGAGCGTGTCGTACCGTCGTGGTGGTCAAATGGACCCACTGGTCGACCACAGCACCGAACCACCGTCGCAGCTCCTTCTGAACGGCAGCGACGTCGGGCTCATCGGCGTCTTGACCCACCAGCGTGGCCACGACCCAATGCTCGCCCTCGGGATGGGGGTGAACGTTGGTCGGAAGATGAACGTGGAGAACGGTGTTTCCTTCACCGCCCCATTCCTCGTTGAGAAGAAGACGTGCTTGTTTGTACGGGGGCTGAGGAGCGACGAACGCCACGGTGCTGGTCAGACGTTCAACGGGACTGTGGTCGCTTGAAAGTTCAGGCAAAAGGCGTGTCGCCACGTGTTGGGGTACGGCCAGAACCACTCGGTCAAAGGCGTGCGTGTCGCCGTTGACCTCAACCGACGTACTGGTGATGGCCGAGACTTCGGCGTTCAGATGGACGGTGGTCGATGCGAGACGTTGCGCAAGCTGTTTGGGAACGGCGGCAATGCCGTGTTGGGGAACGATCATCTGGCCGTGGGACATGGCGCTCCACGTAAAGTCCGCAAACGCCATCCGTTCGCTGAGGGACGGATCAAGCGTGATGCCTGTGAACAAGGGCCCGAGTACACGTTGTGTTTCAGCCGTAAAGTTTCGTTGCTTCAATCCGAGCGCAATCGGTGGGGTCACACCGTCCATTGAGCGCTCCAAATCTTTGGACGAGGTGCCCAAGCGCCAGCGTAAGAAGCGCAAGCCATCGACGATGCCAACCGAACGCAGCGTGGGCAAAAGGTAGCGAGGCGCTTTGAGGGCGTCACCCAGAACCCGTCGCCGGCCCGTTGAGGGTTGAATCGTCATGGTGCACGCATCCATCGGTTTCCCTCGAAGGCCGGGAACGTCAACCCACCGCTTCAGAGCCGGATAGGCCGTGTGGAGAACATGGAAACCGAGGTCGATCAGGTGTTGGCCTTCCGGGCGAGTCATCATGCGGCCGCCCAGTTGGTCCGAGGCTTCGTACAGCGACACATCGTGGCCTGCCTCTTCGCAGCCGAGGGCCACGGCCAGACCCGAAAGACCTCCTCCGACGATCGCAATCCGCATGGCCTACCCTCGAAGTGCTGACATGCCTCCGTCGAGGTGGATGATTTGCCCCGTGAGGTTGTCGGGAGCATCGGTGAGGAGCCAGTGCATGCTCTGAGCGATTTCCTCAGGTTCGTTGATGCGTTTCAGCGGAATCATGCCCACGGAGGCCTCTCGGATGGCGTCCGAGCGGAGCACGGTTGCACCGAGACGGGTTTCGGTGAGACCGGGTGCGACGGCGTTGACGCGCAGTCCGCGTCCAGCGTACGTGGACGCTGCTGAACGAACCATGGCCTCAATGCCGCCTTTCGCAGCCGCAATGGCTTCGTGGTTGGTCAGGCCGTAGCTTCCCGCGACGCTTGAGGTGAACACCATGCGCCCCTGGCCGAGTTTGAGCATGGCTTTTCCAGCGGTTTTGAGGGCAAGAAACGCTGAAACAAGGTTGGTTTGCAACACGGACTGGAAGTCTTCAAGTTTGGTCGCATGGGGAGGGCGAAGGGCGATTGAGCCCACCAGATGGGCCATGCCGGACAAGCCGTTTTCTCCGGCCTCAGAAGCGGTTGCGACGGCGGCCTGGACCGTTTCCTCGTCAAGGGCATCGCCCTGAACGAGAACGGCGCCCTTGGCCACCAGGTGATTCACTCGCTCAGCGTCTCGCGCCAACAACGTGACGTCGTGCCCTTCGTCGAGAAGCATCGTCGCCAAACGGAGTCCGATGTCGCTGCTTCCACCGACCAAAAGAAATGATTTGCCCATGGAATACTTACACTTGCTCGTGCTTTTATACTGCTGTTTCGGGGGGTTGAACATCGTTTGAAAAAGAAAAGCGGCGNGAAGTAACCATGCTTCGAGACGCTCATCCTGCCATCGCAGGCGTCCTCCGCACGGCGACGACGATCCATGTTTTGGGCGCGGGTTTAAACCCCGAAAAGCCAGCGCATCGGGCCATTCACGACCTCGACGGCAAGGGTTGGCGGTTGGTTCCCGTGCACCCGAGGGACGCTGGCGGGGCCATTCTGGGCCGACCGATTCGTCCTGCGCTGGAGGACGGCATCGTGCCCGAAATCGTGGTGTTCTTTCTCGCCCCGGAACGAGCCAAGCAGGCCGTAAGGGAACTCACGGTTCGATACGGAATGGAATCCATGCCGTTGCTCTGGTTCCAGCCCGGTTCTGAACATGAGGACGTCCTCGAGATGCTCAACGAAGCGGGCATCCTCCACATCGTGGACGACTGCATCGTGCGCTTTGTTCAACGCCACCACCTTGTCAGCGAGCACGACCACCAAGCCACTCCGTGGTACCTTCAGGTCGGTTCGGAGGACGGGAGCGGTTGTTCGGTTTGGTCGGTGGAAACATCGATGCAGACGCAGTCCTCTCCTCCGACGTCGCTCGAATGGTGCGGGGACGCTTTTGATCTTGAGCGGTCCAATCACACCGTTGCGCGATACGTGCGTTCACTGGCTCGGCCCAACGAGACGTTGCCTGAGCTTGCGCTTCGCCTGGCCTGAGACGCGATCTCACGGTTCTTCGGCGGCGACTGCATCAATGGTGAACAACGTCCCTCCCCCGCCAAACACGGCATAATACAAGGTTCCGTCGGGATGGAACGCCAGTGGCAGTGGAGTCCCGGCGTCCCAGGCAAATCTCGTGATGTTCGTGGTGTAGGTGAACGGTTCTTCGCCGGGATGGACGTCAATGCGCAGAATTTCATGCCCTTGAGGAAGCACGGTGTTCCACGATCCGTACACCGTGGCGTACATCGTGAACCCTTCCGACGGGGAAAGCCCCGGGAGGGGAGAATGAAGCGGGCGAACGTCCAATCCGTTCATCGAGGTGTGCGGGGTCCACGTGCCGACGGGTGCTTCAGTGCCCTCCGGCACAGGGGTTTCGGGTTCGTCGTCGGGCCAGCCGTACGCTGCTCCTTCAATCATGAAGTTGAGCTCCTCTCGAGGGTGGTCACCCTCCCAGTCCCTGCCGTTGTCGGTGAAAAAATACCCGTGCCCGTCGACCCACGCACCGTCAAACGAATTGCGCACGCCACTGGCCAACACGCCGTGTTCTCCCGAGGTCGCGTTCACCCAAAGCAGCGCAGCGTTCCGTCGATCGTCCTCATCGCACACGTTGCACGTCGAGCCGCTGTGCCAGATCAGGGTCCCGTTGGGCATTGCGCTCACGCTGTTGGTCTGGTGATTTCCAACAGGAACACCGCTCACAAGGACCTGTTGTTCAACAAACATTCCCTGGGATGAAACGGCGTAGGAGGTGAGGCGACCAGCTTCTGAAACGATGGCTTTGCCATCCTGGAGGAGAAGACCGTGCGGCCGGTCGAGGCCGTCAAGGAGCGTTCGTCGGTCGTTGGTTTCGATGTTCAACTCCGTGATGCGTCCGCCGTCCCGATCGCACACCAGCAAATGGGAAGCGTTGGCCCAAACCAAACACGTTGGTCCTCCCAAGTCGCTGGCGACGCGGGTCACCTCGTACCCGTCGATCACGGTGGGATCTGAACCCGAGACGTACGGGTACAGTTGCCGCACCATGAGCAAAGCGACCAGCACGGCGACGACGGGAACCAAGTGCCGACGCATCGCTTCGTGGGCTACGCTGGACGATATTCAACGATTCGGAGGCCGATGCCCCGAAACGGTCAATGCGTGTGCAGTTGCCTCAGTTTTCACGGTCGTATCGGCCAAACAGTGCAAGTGCACCGATGACGGCCAAAACGGTTGGCACGATCATGAACCCTGGGGTATCTTCGCTCTCACCCGAGCCGGTGGAGGGAGCGGGTGCTCCGCCGTCTCCAACAACAACCTCACCGAACATGTCCATGGCGATGTGAGGCTGACAGGCGTAGTAGAAGGTGGTGTTCTCGGTGAACGTGTGGTGGAAAGCGACGTCGGATGCGACGGCCCCTGAGGTGACGCCGCCCTCAACGTAGGTTGAGGATTTGAAGCCTGCGACCTGCTTGACGTTGTGAGGCATGCTGGCGTCTTCCCAGAACCAGCACACGGTTTCGCCGGGCTGAATGTTCACGACGGTCTGGCTGAAGGCGTAGCCGGAGCCGTCAATGCCGACGGTTGCGGCGCAATCGATGCCTTCGAACGGGTCGACGACTTCCTCGACCTCTTCAACTGGCTCTTCCTCAACCGGTTCATCGGCTGGGGGCATCAAGACCTTGTCGATGACGTGGATGATGCCGTTGCTGGCGTTGACGTCGGGCGTGGTGACGTTGGCGTCGTTGATCATGACCGTGCCGNTGTCGACGGTAAATGTGGCGTCGGCNCCGCTGACCATGGTGGCGACCATGCCGTCCGTGACGTTGCCTGAAGGAACGGCGCCCGCCACGACGTGGTAGAGCAGGATGTCCTTCAGCGTCGCGTTGGCCGTGTCGTTGTCGAAGTCCTCGAGGTTGATGCCAGCGGCGGCAAAGGCCTCGTCGGTGGGGGCGAAGACCGTGAACGGTCCGTCGCCTTGGAGGGTCTCGGTCAGATTGACGTGGTCCAGGGCTGCAACGAGCGAGTCGTGCACGCCGGTGGCTACAGCGTTGTCGGGGATGTCTTTCGTTTCATCAGCGGCTGCGTTGAAGGCAACGGTGGAAAATGCAAGGCAGGCAACCAAAATGAGCGTATGTGCACGGTTCATGCACCAACGCCTTGTTCAGCACTACTTAAGTTGGGGTTTTTTTCAAGGCGTGCACGGGCTCAGGGCAGGTTCCTGTCTCNCTGGCATTGAGGCTCATTGGGGCCCGGTCAAATGAAGTTTTGAGGAAGGTGTCGGACACCGCGAACAATCAACGGCTCGAGTGAAGCCTCAATTAAACGGCGAGCGGTAGTCCTGCACGTCTTCGGCGATTCGGAGCAGTTGGTTGTACTTGGCAACTCGGTCGGACCGAGCGGGTGCGCCGGTCTTGATTTGGCCGGCCCGCGTTCCCACGGCAAAGTCCGCAATCGTCACGTCTTCAGATTCACCGCTGCGATGAGAAACCACGTTGTTCATGCCGTTGGTGGAGGCCAAGTCCATCGCCTCAAGGGTCTCGGACACCGTCCCCACCTGATTGACCTTGACCAGCATGGCGTTGGCCGCTCCGAGTTCAATCCCCTGCGACAGACGTTCGGACTGAGTGACAAAGAGATCGTCTCCAACGGTCTGGACGCGGTGGCCGTAGGCTTTGGTGAAGGAAGACCAGCCCCCCCAGTCGTCTTCACCAAACCCGTCTTCAATCGACAAAATCGGGTACCGGTCGAGCCACCCCCCGTACAGTTCAACGAGGTCGTCCGAGGACAGCACCTTCCCGTCCATGTGATATCCATCGTCCTTCAGGAACTCCGTTGAAGCCACGTCGAGGGCGATGCCGATTTCTTCCGTCGAGTAGCCCGCCCCTTCAATGGCCCGAACCATGTACTTCAGACCGTCCTCGTTGGCAGGAAGGTTGGGTGCAAAGCCGCCTTCGTCTCCAACGCCGCCCAGCAGCCCGTCTTTTTTCAGCTCGGCTTTGAGGGCGTGGTACGTTTCAACGCCTGCCCTGAGGCCCTCCTGAAAGGTGTCAAACCCGTGAGGCATCACCATGAATTCTTGGACGTCAACGTTTGATGCAGCGTGAGCCCCTCCGTTCAAAATGTTGAGCATCGGTACGGGCATCAATCCTCCGGAAGCCCCCCCGATGTACTTCCACAACGGCAGTTCGTGAAGCGTTGCCCCTGCGTGAAGGCAAGCCATGGAAGCACCCAGCATGGCGTTGGCACCGAGTTCGGATTTGTTGGGGGTGCCGTCAAGCTTGATCATCGCATCGTCGATGATGCGCTGCTCATCAACCGGTAAGCCAACCAGTGCCTGCTCGATGCGATCTTTGACGTTGTTCACGGCCGCAGAAACGCCCTTTCCAAGGTACATGGAAGGGTCCCCATCTCGCAATTCCAGCGCCTCGTAGGCGCCCGTTGAGGCTCCAGAGGGGACGATGGCTCTGCCCGACAATGCACCGTCAACAAAGCAGTCCACTTCCACCGTCGGTTGCCCGCGGCTGTCCAAAACCATTCGTGCGTCGAGACCGGAAATNTGTCCTGTCATCGTTGTCCCTCAAATCTGCGACGAGGATTCGCTCCTTGAATGAAACGGGCCGAATCGATTCCGAAGTGGGGCGGACTTGATTCGGTCGGCCGAAAAATCTACCTACACTGCATAATTTAACCGATTCCGGAACATATGGATGTATTTTGTCGGTTTTATGACGGGAATTGATTCATATACTCCCCTTTTCCAGCATCTATCATGCCGCGCATCGCAGAGATTGATCGAGCCATCCTTGCACAACTCAGGAAAAACGGACGAATGTCCTACGTCGACCTTGCTTCCCGGGTTGAGGCGAGCGAACGAACGGTGCGCACCCACATTCGAAACATGGAAGAAAACGGCACCATCCGCGGCTACACCATTCGAGAGGGTGGGGTGGGCCTGACGGCGCTTGTTCGAATCAAGGTCTCGCCGGGCTCCGAAATCGGTTCGTTTGCTTCTGAGGTCACCGGATGGGAGGGCGTGGAAATCGTCTACGAGGTCTCGGGCGAAGCCGATTTGGTGGCGCTGGTTCACGTGGACGATACGATGGCGCTTCGAGCGCTGCTGGACAAAATGTGGCTGGCTGCACCCAATGAAATCGCAAGCACAACCACTGAATTGGTCCTGGAGCAGTATTGAGTCTCATTCTTCTTCCTTGGGCGGCGAGTAGTCGATGCCGCACGAACGGCACACCATGTTGTCGTCCCAGTCGCACTGCCGGCGGCATCCTGTCATGGAACTCACGCCTTCCACTTGACCGAGCATCCAATGGATTCAGTGTAGTCCACTGCGGGGGCAACGCCGCTCAACATGGCTTCAATGGCGTCCGCCAGATCGGCTGAAGAAACGTCGTTGGGGTTGCGGGGGCTGTCGTCCATTCGGCCCTGATAGACCAGTTCGTGCTGGGCGTTGAAAAGGAAGAATTCGGGGGTCCGCTTGGCACCGTAGGCATGAGCAACCGCTTGAGAGTCGTCGTGGAGGTACGCGTACGGCATGCCGCCCTTGGCCCGTTTGACCATGTGGTCGAACGAGTCGTTTTCGTAAACAACGGGGTCGTTTGAATTGATGCCGACGAAACCGATGCCTTTGGATTGACAGAATTCAGCCATGGCGTTGATTCGACCGACGCTGGCCACGACGTAAGGACAATGGTTGCACTCAAACAGAACCACCGTTCCGTTCTCACCGGTCGCATCCGAAAACGAAACCGTGTCGCCACCCACGGCAGGGTTGGCGTTTTTGAGGTCAAAGGCAGGAGCAGCATCACCTGTGGTCAGTGGCATGAGTGGNCCTCTGCCCTCATCGGTCAAAATGGCTTGCTTTCAACCCGCTCAGAGCAAAAACACGACGGCCCCTGCAGCGCCTGCCAGCACAACCGCACCGAGGAGAAGCCATTTCATTGCGCCTCCCGATGCCTTGTCCGACTGAGCTGCGGGTCGTGTGTCGGCAGGAAGATCGGGAACGATTTTTGCTTCATCGCCAGGCAGGTCTTGCCCTTCCCAATACGCTTGTTTAGCGCTCTCACCTGCTTCAAGTTCAGCCTTGATGCGAGCTTCNTCAGCGAGGCGTGCTTCCTCGGCCAGGCGGGCTTCTTCAGCGAGGCGTGCTTCTTCAGCGAGACGAGCTTCTTCAGCGAGACGAGCTTCCTCGGCCAGGCGGGCTTCCTCGGCCAGACGGGCAGCTTCTGCCCGGGCTTCTTCAGCGAGGCGTGCTTCCTCGGCCAGGCGGGCTTCTTCGGCGAGGCGTGCTTCCTCGGCCAGGCGAGCTTCTTCGGCAAGACGTGCCTCTTCCGCGAGGCGAGCTTCTTCGGCAAGACGTGCCTCCTCTGCAAGACGGGCTTCTTCGGCGATTCGAGCCTCTTCGGCGATTCGAGCCTCTTCGGCGAGACGTGCCTCTTCGGCGAGACGAGCTTCTTCGGCGATTCGGGCCTCTTCGGCGAGACGTTCTTCCTCCGCCAAGCGAGCTTCTTCAGCGAGACGCTCTTCTTCTTCTCGTTTGGCGCGTTCTGCCTCGGCCAACGCCCGCTTGCGGGCCTCTTCCGCAGCGAGTGCACGTATCCGCTCGTTGATGGCGTCCTCGTTTTTGTTGCGATACCGTGTGAGAATGGCCTCGCCCATCTTGAAGAATTCCTCTTCGGTGAGATCGGGAACGTCGGCCTTTGCGGCCATGAGCAAGCGTTCAATGTCTTCGACCTTGAATTCGCCCTCGTGTTCGTTGAGGTATTGTCTGAACACGGAATAGAATTCACGTTGCTCTTGAGAGATGGAGCCATCTGAAGTCATGAAATCCTGCAGAGCTGTGAGGATTTCAGTGAGGTTCAACTCTTTGACTTCGGTCAATCAACCACCGCTCCTTGGGAAGGGGTGGTCAAGCGCTTTTCATCAAGTTTTTCTCGCACTCGCTGAGGCGAGTTTTGGCCAGTTGATGGTCCGGGTCGACCGTCAAAATGGCTTTCCAAGCCGTCTCAGCAGCCTCCATCTGACCCAAACCGTGGTGATGTGCAGCGATTTGCAACCGGGCATCAAGATGGTGTCCGTCGCATCGAACTGCGGCTTCAAAGTCCGAAAGGGCGTGATCGAGGTTGTCGAAGTGCATGTAGTAGAGACCACGCTGGTACCACGCTGCGGCGTGATCCGGTGACTGCCGAAGGGCTTCGTTGAGGGGCGCCTCGGCTCGTTCGGCTCGGTCCATGCTCATGTAGCACGCCGCCAACTGCGTCAGTGCGTGCGTGTGGTGCGGTGCGGATTCCAGAACGTGCTTGAATTCCTTCGAGGCGGCGTCCCACTCGGCAAGATGCATGTGAGCGTCGCCCTTCCTGATGCGCGCCACGGCGAGTTGGGGTGCGAGGTCGAGGAGTGCCTCTGCGTCGTCCAGTGCTTTTTGCGCGTCGCCCAGACCCATGTGCACCGACGAGCGATTCAAGCGAGCTCGAATGTGAGCGGGGTCCAAGGTGAGGCAGTCGCTGTAATGATACAGCGCTTGTTTCAGTTGACCTTTGCCTGCTGAGATGTTACCTCGGATGTAGGCCGTGGTGGCGTTCTGTCCGTGGACTTCAGCCGCGTCGACGTAAATGAGGGAGGCTTGTACGTCCCCGTTGTCGAGCGCCAAAAGAGCCGATTCACAGGCAATGGACGGGTCGTTGTCCGAGCCCAAGCGCTGGGCTCGGCTCAGCGATTCACCGGCCGTTTCGAGCTCGCCCAACATGCGCTGGGTTCGAGCCAATCCCAGCCACGCGACGTTGAGTTCCCTGTCAAGCGCCAAGGCGCCGTTGAACGCCGTAAGCGCCGCCTCCAAAAGCGCTCGATCCGTGACCCCGGTCCCGTCCCGAAGACGGTCTGCATGGGCGAGATGAAGGCGCCCTTCGACGGTGTGAAGAAGGGCGTGATCGATCCCGTCGGGCGTCGAAGAGAGCAGCGCCGATGCGTCGTCAACACGGTGCTGGATCAAGCATCGGCTCGCCATGCGGGCCCGGAGTTCACCGTTGTACGGCTGTGCATCCAAGGCTTTGAGAAGCGTCTCCTCGGCTGCGACCAGCGACCCTTCCAATTCCAAAAGCTCGGCTTTGAGGAAGACGGCATCAACGCCGCCTGCGTCGAGTGCAACGGCGTGCGTTGCTGCTTTCAGAGCGTCTCGATCATGGCCTTGTTTCTCAGCGAGCAATCGGGCTTTGAGGGCCCATGCCTCTCCGCACTGACGGTCGAGCGTCAGGCACCGCTCGTTGGCCTCAAGCGCCAGTTCCTTCTCGCCCTCCGCTTCCAAAAGTTGAGCGTACTGAAGCCAATCGGCCGAACGACTCGGATCTTCCTCGAGCGCTTGGAGGATGGCTTCAATGGCTTCCGTGCGCGCCCCTGCACGGGCGCGAAGGCCCGCCAACAGCGAGCGATCCGCAGCGGTGTCAACCCCCAGCGCTTCAAGTCGGCGAACGGCTCGCTCAGCGTCCTGGTCGCCCATGTTCACCAGGAGGTGGGCGTGGGCGCGAAGCAGTTCTGGATCGTCGGGGGTGAGTTTCATCCTTGCCTCGAGCCAGTGGCGGTGAAGAGCGTCGTCGCCGCGGAGTCGAGCGATGTGTTCCAACCCCTCGAGCACGCTTTGGTGACCCGGAGAGAGCTGGTAGGCAACCCCCAGAGCACCTTCGGCCCACTCGTATCGCTGAAGGTGTGATGCGGCCAAACCCAATCGATGTGCGGTGTCGCCATCGAGATGAAGCGCCGTCATGGTGAGGCGATGATGATCCAACACGTCCAACAGCCGACGAAGCAGTCCTGAATGATTCACCGAGGGCCCCACGTTGGTGCCGTTCTCGACGGGTTGATGTTGCACCAACGATTGAAGGACGGTACACACCTCCCCTACGTCCAGTGGTCGCGTGGTGTCGCCCTCGTGTTTCAAAAGAAACTGATGGGCCGTGACGGATGCATCGATGTTTGGTCGGACGGCCCGAAGCGCATTGAGCGTTGATTGAAGCGTGGAGATGTCCGACATCATGCCTTCCGTGGCTTTGTTGAGATGGTGAAAATGAGCGGATTGGGATTCCCTCAGCAGCGTTTGCATGTCGAGGAGCGTCACCATCTTCTGATTCGCACGGTGGACGGCGTATCCAAACAACCCCGCTGCACCTGCGGAAAGCAACCCAAGACCGACGACGAACAGACTCATTGCACCCCAGCGGTCCGTTGCGGCTTTATGGTCTGCGGAAGAATTTGGCCTTTGGACGGCCGTTTTGACCCCCCGATGATGCAGCCGAAACCGTCGTGTCCGCAAGAAGTAGCCGTTATGCTCGCTTCTGTACCAAGCATATTGAAAGCCCTCCATGCGCCGTGGCTCTGTTGAGGAGAAATGAGCGACGAACGGCCCGAAGATGATGCCGACGATGCTCGTTTGGCTTCACTGGTCCAATTCGGGTTTCCTGAAGACAGCATGAGAGCGTTCCTCGAAGAACATGAAGGCGGGCGGTCGGAGCGATTGACCTGGCTCGAAGACCGACGTGAAACGGCAGCGGAACTCAGGGAACGAATCGATGAACTGTCTCCGTTTGTCTCTCGGGCCGGCCAGGCAACCCTCGATGCGTACGTTGGCCGCCTTGGTGATCCGTTTTCCGTTGAAGAGGTCCACGCTTCCTTCGACCGAGACGTGCGCACGCTTGCATCATGGGAACCGGAGATGAGTCGAGCGAAGTCTGCGTGGATTCAAGCCGGCGAGGCAGAGGTGTGGCAATCGATCTTTGGACGTCTCGGGCGCCTGGATGTTTCGAGCCATGCTGCCCTGTCCCCGCTTCACCGAATGTTCGCCTTCCCAGAACGTGTTGATGAACTCATGCGACATCTCGAGATGGTCGAAGAGGACGAGCGTCGGCAAATCGACATGATTGAAGCGAGTGCCCAGCGTCTTCGCGAGTCGGGCTATCCCGTCGAGGATCTGACGAATCAATCCATGCTCGATGCGCTTCAGACGCTGGAATCGTGGCAAGCGTTCCATGCAAACAAGGAACACGTCCGCCTGGGCGCCGTTCAGTTGATTGGACCGTTTGACGAAGGATTGGCCACTGAATTTGAACGGCGATGCCACGCCATGCAGCGACTCGATGAACGTGAAGACCTGGAGGCGCTCGAGCGCGAAATCAACGAGCTCGCCCAGACGCTGGAGCAGCGACGGCGCGTCTTGTCCGAGGCCGTGCAGACGTGGAGGGACCTCGGCATCGTGTTCCCGCACGAGGGTGAACTTCGTCCCAGCGATTTGATGGAGTGGGAGGCCAATCACGACAACGTGTCAGCCTCCGTGGCGTCTCACCTTGAAGTGGTTGAGCGATGGAAGAAATTTGCAAAGCACTGGCCGGGAAATGCCGAAGGTTCCCGCAATCTCATCGGTCATCTCGACCGGACGCAGGAACTCCGCAACATCGTCGACGACATGGACGGGTTGTGGAAACAACTTGAGCTCGACGGGTTGGACCTGGTTCAATCCTACGAGCATGCAGGTTTGAACGTTGGAGCGTGGCGTCAGCGTGTCTTTGACGATCCGAAGAACGCCATGGAACGAATGACGATTGAACGGGAACGATGGGATGCTCGCGTGCGCATCCTCGGTCNGTTGGATGGGCTCGACGTCTCCTTCGAGGGTGCGGATGAGGTCGAAGTGCGACGTGAACTGCTCGGAAGCGAAGATGTGGATGCGGATGTCATCGAAGAAATGGAGGGATTTGTCGGCCGCATGAAGCGTCGCAATGAACGTCATCGTGTGATGCTGGAGGAAGAACTGGCCGCCATGCGCCGAACGGGTGGTTTGGAACGCGAATCGTCAACGACCGACATGACGCTGCGTGAATTGGAACATCATGTCGCAGCCTTGATNCGNTCCAACGGNGCTGNGGNACGTTCGNAAANANGCAGCNTCGCAGCATCGCGAATGCTCGCACCGCTCATGCGGGAACTGAACGAACTTGAGCTCGTTGGGTGGATGGTAAAGCCGTGGATTGACGCAGCGCCGCACGACACGCTTCGTGTCGCCCGAGCGTTGAGTGAGGCTCGACCTCACCTCAACCACCACGATGCGTTACGTCGCAGACTTCGAGCCCTCCCTTGGGAGCGCGATGTAGCGTTGGGGTTGGAGGTTGAGTTGCTCTGCAGGCAACCGCACAGCCTTGAGCGCTTGACGCAACACATTCCCCACTACACCGCTCACTTGGCAAAACGTCCCGTTGAAGACGAAGCTTACGTCATTCAATTGTGGCAACCACAAGCCACCCGTCCCACGCTGGTTCCCCGTCCTGAACAACCCGAACGCCCTGTTCTCCAGCCCTCCTCGGCTCTTGAGGAGGCTCATGAAGCGATGCTGGAGGCCATGGACGCCACGGACGGTGACCCCGCATTGGAAACGGTGGACTCGCCGAGAACACCTGAACCGCCCCAGCCAACGCCGATTGAATCGAACGATCCCGTGGAGCCCGGCGTGGATGAGAATTCCGAACCTGCCCCGCAGGAGAGCAGCGTGATGGCCGAAGAACCACCACCAAGGGATGAACACGACGATGAAACCGTAGCGAAAGAGCCCCCTCTTGTTGAGGTCGTCGAAACCGAACCTCCTGCGCCCGTTCAACCATCCGGTCTTGCTTCCAAAGATGCGACCGAAAAGGCGCTCAGGGCGCTTGCCGAACTCACCACACTGTTGGGCATGAACGAGCTCGCTGAATCCATCAACGCCCGTGGCCAGGAAGCACTTGCGGACGTCCGCCGAAGCATCGCATCGGAGGTCAACGTGGCCCCGAGGGATGTTCGCATCGGGCGAATGCTCCGACTGGTGTTGCGATTGCTGCCGACCGGAGATGGACAGGACGACCATCGAGCGAAACTGCTCGCCGAGATGGTGGACATGATCCCCGTCCTCAAACGCTGGATGCGTCGGCGACTGGAAGCCCGCCATTCCGGTGCAAAAGGAAATTTCCTGAACGACGCTGCTGAACTTGGAGAGGCGCTGGAACGCATTCCAGGGCTTGGCCGACGCGTTCCGCTGGAGGTGGACGAACGGCCGTTGCCCACGGACATGGCCGGATTGGCATCGGAGGTGCAAAATCTCGCAAGGAGCGTTCACCTGCCCTCCGCTGGCGGCGTGAAGGCCTGATCAGTTCAGGTCGCCCCAAAGGGCATCCTCGTCCATCTGAGATTTTGATGGAGGGGGCGGAGGCAAAGGCGCCGGGGGCAGCGGAGCGGGTGGCAGCTGCACGGGTGGTGCTGATGCAGGCATTGATGCGGGCGCCATCGTAGGAGCTGGAGGTGCCACCTGTGGATTCACGGGCGGTGGAAGCGGTGCCGAGGGAGGAGGTGGGAGCGGTGATGACGGTGCGGTTTGGTCAACGGAAATCGGAGGACCTGCTGAAGCGGCTGGAACAGAGGCGGGGGCGACGATCACCGACGGCGGGGGTAGCGGTAGCTGCGGTGTTGTTGGCGCTGACGGAGGCGGCGAAGAAAGGACCGGAGCGGGTTGTGGAGGTGCAGCCATGGCGTCAATGACCGCATCGATGTGCTTGGTTTCAAGTTCAGACGTTCGAAGGAAGTCAACAAAAGCGGGGCCCAAAAGCGCCGTGCTGTTGTGGATGAGGTACGGCTCCTGACGCCACCCGGACAGGTAGAAATCATGGCGTCCACCGTGATCGGAGAACGAAATTCGATGAAGATCGAGTTGCGCCATCAAGAGGCCGGCCACTCCGGTGAGGACAAACGCTCCTCCACCCAACGCCAAGAGGCTTTGAGCAAAACCGGTGGCCATCAACAGGCCAAACCCAATCGCTCCCCACCACACGGGCTGCAGTTTTTGAAACAGGTCCAGATGGGTGTGCGAGTACCCCGAAATGTGTTCTTTCACCAGCGCCATGCGAACGTTGAGTCGACGAACGCCGTCGGAATCGTACCGCGCCTCAACAATGCGCATCAAACGGTCGTCCATCACCAGTGAAGTCGATTCGGTTCCGTTTCGATGTTGGCTCAGCGGGAACTCAACGACTTCCTCGCCTTGTAGAGCCAAAATGGGTGCGGCTCGGACAGGGAACGTCCACTGTTCGTTCGAGGATGGCTCTGCGACGGGGTCCACGGTCTCCGCGGCGGCCAGCGAATCTGCGGACGATTCAACCGGTGCGGCATCGTCGGTTTCATCCACGTTGCCGCGTTCTGAAGGTGTGGTGTCGTCGACCGATTCTGCGCTGGGCGCCGTTGGTTCGGCTTCAGCGTTCGTGTCCGCCTGCGCTTCCTGCTCGTCGGCGGGCCATGCAAACGAGTCGTCATCGTCCATGAAGAGGCCTTGGGCCTACAGCCCCATTAAGTGAACCGTGAGGGGTTCAGCGATGAACGTCTGCAAACCACACGGTCAGTTCCTCGGAGGCTTCGAATCCTTTGCCCTCTTTGGTCCCGACCACGGTGCTGGCCGAGGATTGGTTGACGTAGTTCATGACCTTCTCCGACACCGAGCCGTTGATGAGCACGGTTTCCGCCTCTTCTGCTTCGCTCAATGCATCACCGAGCTTTGAAGGACCGATTTCGTCGGAAAACGTACCGTCTGCGAATCGGATCATGGCCTTGTTTTTGCCCATCTCGTCGACCTTGTCAAACAGCTCTTGAATGTCCGCTGGGGCCGATTCTTGGACAAATTCTTCGTCCATGTCTTTGTCCCAATCTTTGTCGCCGCCAAATTTAGAATCGTCTTCGGCGATCTTCTTGTCGAGCTGATGTTTGAATTTGGCTGCGTCCGCTTTCTTCTGGAGGCACATCGTCACGGTTTTCTGAGGAAGAAGTTCCCATTCTTGACCGACCGGTGCCTGAGCGACGTGGTCGACCTTCATCATGTCGTAAAGTTGCATGAACAACATTTCGCCGCCTCGGTCACCATCGATGGCAACGGTGACGCTCTCCTTGCCGTTGGCGAGATCGATGAGCTCTTGCTTGATGTTTCCAGCGCCGTCCGCACTGATGGCGTTCTTTACGCCGCAGTTCAGCAGGTTGCGCACGTCGTTGCGACCCTCGACGATGATGAGCGAAGACGAGGATTCGACGTTCGGACCGCAGGTCAATCCGTGGAAGGATTTGGCCGTTCCAACGGTCAGCACCGAACGGACCTCTTCGATGACGGTTTTGGACGCAGCTTCGCCGGTGTTGACCAGGGTGAGCAAGAGTTCCTTGGCTCGGTCAACCACGGCGGTTCGCTTTGTGGCTCGAATGTCGCTGATCTGCGTGACCTTGATGATCGCATCGCAGGGACCGATTCGGTCGATCGTTTCCAGCGAACTGGCGATGATCGCCGTCTCAACGTTGTCCATGCTGCTCGGGATGATGATGGTCCCGTGGACCTTCCCGTTCTTGGTTTCCATCTCAACGTCAACGTGCCCAACACGAGCGGTTCGCTGCAGCTTCCTCAGCTCGAGTTCGTCGCCAAGAAGTCCCTCGGTTTGGCCCATGATGGCCCCGATGATGTCCTTTCGCTGGACGGTTCCGTTCACTTTGATATCGGCCCGAATTTCGTACTTCATGGCCTTGCCTTTTCCGCCGCCACGGCGGCTTTGATTTCCGCTTCCGCGGTTTGAGTTGTTTCGTCCCATGTGGTTCTCTCTCCTTGTTTGCACACAACCACTTGCGGTGGGTCGACAACCGTGTTGTCGACGTCCGGTGCAACCACCTGCAGAGCAGGGGAAGTGAATGTGAACGGATTCTTCCACAGGCCAAGCCCTTTTCAATGCTGTGTTGGTGAAGCGGGTGGAAAACGATGTTTACTCTACCAACGGTTTCTTCAAATGGATGAAAGGTTTCGGTGTAGTGTGTCGTCGCAACACCTTGGTTCCTTGGACGTCTTCCGGTCCACGGTTGAAGTGATGCTGGGCGACGGTGTCTTGACACGAGAAGAAAAACGCCTGATCATCAAACTTGGGAGCGTGCTCAAGCTTGCACCTGAGGAACCAGCGTACATCTACAGTTGCATCCAGTCGGGAGAAGCCTCCCGAAGCGGCGAGCCGGTTTCACCGGAGGACATGCGCGACATCTACACCAAGGTGTTCGAGGTGGCCATCGTCAACGCATCGCTTTCCCGTGACGAATTCCGTGTGCTGGCCAATCTCCGAGATCAATTCGACATCGGCGACGACCTTCACGAAGAAATCGAGCACGAACTCCGGGAAATGATGAAGGAAAAGTACGGCGACAAAGCCATGCTCGACACGCTGATGGACACGCTCAAAGATTCCGTAGGACTGGTGGGTGATTTGTTCGACACCTTCCGAAAAAAGCCAATTGAAGGTGACAAGCGGTGAACCCGCTTCTTGACGACTGGTTGGACGGTCAGTCAACCGACGTGCTCAAATCAAAGCGACGTTGTTTGAAATTTCTCAAGCAGGCGTACGCAGTGTGCGTCGGTGATTTTGCCAACAAACCACGGGCGGATGTTCTCATGACCGACGGCGGGTTCCGCTTTCATGTTGGTACGCCGCTGCCCGATCTTCGCCACATCGCATCTTGGATGCTCACCCGTGCGCCCCGGCAGCGCACCCTTGCACGGACCATTCCGGCGCTTTGGAAGCGGCACGGAAGGGAAGACGTCAGCGTTGCTGGCCTCCTTCTGGCCAACCTCGATCCGGCTGAGCTGGGCCAAGACCCGTGGATGGCGTTCATCCACCTGTTACAACGAAAGGAACCGCTTTTGGTCGTGCTGGAGGTTGCTGAAGAGCTTGTTCGAGGAGGGCACAGCGTGCCCAACGATGCGTGGTTAAGGGCCGCAGCCGGTCAGAGCCCCCACTGGCATCAATACTGTGTCCTGTTCCTTTCGTTGCGCCGCACCGAGGTGACGTGCCGAGACCTTGTTGAACAAGCCCCGCAAGGCGGGGAGATGTTTGAACGGATTCGAAGTCGCCTTCTTCAATCGGAGAGTTGATGGGTGTCCTTCACCGGTGGATTGGCATGGTCGAACGCCTTTTGCCCGCTGAAGACCCTGTCCTGGAGAACGTCCTGAAATGGACCGTGGAACGAGATGCGAAAGATGTCCGCCGGCTCCTTGAATGGCTTCCGGAAGCCCGATCGAGTCGTGAACGGAAGGCGCTGTTGAATCGGGTGCGAGGGTTGTTGACCGAACTGGAAGCTGCCCTCGACGAACTCGACGCCATGCATTGAGGTGAATCGAGTGGTCGTTGGTGCAATCCTCGCAGGAGGTCTCAGCCGCCGCATGGGGGAGGACAAAGCAACACTCTACGGTGGCGTGGCGCGACTGCAGAGATGTTTCGAAGCCGCTGGCATCAACACCACGGTCGTGATGTGCGGAACGGCAGCGCGCAAATCGCTCTTCGAAGGAGAGGTGTGGACGGACCCGCCCGGGGCAAACGGCCTCCACGAGGTCATTCCGTGGTTGTTGAACCGGGTCAACGACGATCTTGTTTTGATGCCGTGCGATGCCTACCTGATGAGCGAACGTGCGCTTTCGCACTACCTCCAGCGGGCCAAACGAGGTGGTGTTCCGATGGACAAGAGCGGCCGGAGGCAACCCTTGTTTGCCTACATTCCTAAAGGGGCCGAGTTACCATCGGCCTCCGACAGTGTTTCACACCTTCTCGACAACCTACCAAGCGTTGACGTAGCGCCGCACGGCGAAGCGTTCACAAATTTCAATCGACCAAGCGATCTTCAACACCCGCAACTTCAACGCCGTCGCCGGTGAGGTGAACCCGTCCCTGTGCAATCCATGTGAGCACCTCCGGATAGAGGCGGTGTTCTTCGACCTTGATGCGGGCGGCGAGTGACGCTTCGGTGTCGTCGGGAAAGACGGGGACTGGACGTTGGGCCAAACGGGCTCCGGTGTCCATGCCTTCGTCCACCATGTGAACCGTGCATCCCGATACGGACACGCCGGCGGCCAGAACGTCCCTGTGCGCGTGAGCACCGGGGAAATGAGGGAGGAGGGAAGGGTGGATGTTGACAACGCGATGCGGCCAGCGCTCGAGGAAGGTCGATGAAAGCAACCGCATGTAGCCGGAGAGAACGATCAATTCAACGTCAAAGGGTTCCAGCGCAGCGAGGACGTTGGTTTCATGCTCGTTTCGCGTGAGACGTTGCCCCCCAACCTCGTGCTCGACCACCACGGTGGGAACGTCCAACCGCTTGGCTCGCTCCAACCCGTGAGCGTCGGACCGATTCGAAACAACGACCACCGTCTCGTGCGGGAGGCGACGCCCTCGTTGGGCTTCGACAAGCGCTTGCATCCCGCTGCCGGAACCGGAAACAAACACAGCGCATCGCAGCGGAACATCGGCCGACGCCGTGCGGCCACCCACTGGAGCGAAGGACATGAACCGCCCAAGAAACGCGGGGCTTCAACCCTTTCCTCGGATGCCGATGTGGCATGCGCCGCCTGCCCGTGAAGAGCATGATGACCGTGAACGTCAATGTCGGAACAAGCGATGGCCGGTGAACAGCATGGCGATGCCGCGAGCGTTGGCTTCGTCGATGACCTCTTGATCCCGAATGGAACCCCCGGGTTGAACGATGGCGGAAGCTCCGGCTTCTGCGGCTTGTTCGAGACCGTCTTTGAACGGGAAGAAGGCATCCGAAGCAAGCACGCAGTTCTCGGCGCGATCGCCCGCTCGCCGTGCGGCAATTTTCACCGCCTCGACGCGGCTGGTCTGACCGGGGCCAATGCCAACCGTTGCGGTTCCTTGCACCATCACGATCGCGTTGGATTTGACCTGTTCGCACACGCGAACGGCGAACTTCATGCTGTCGATTTGCGCGTCCGTGGGTGCCGTTTCCGTGACGGTACGCGCTTTGTCCCAATCGATGATGGGTGGCTCCTCGGTTTGGACCAGGACGCCGCCTTCGATCGGCTTGCGCACCACCTGCCGTTGGAGCGGCTCCAAGCGATCGTCCGGGGAATCAATGGTCAGCAAACGTCGATTCTTCTTCTCCATCAGCACGGATTTCGCCTCGTCGGTGTAGCCCGGTGCCATCATCACCTCAACAAACAGATTTCCAATCGCCTNGGCGGTTGACGTTTCCACAATCTCGTTGAAACAGATGATGGACCCAAAGGCGGACTCTGGGTCGCTCGCAAGCGCCATCTCAAAGGCTTCACGCTGCGTTGATGCGAGCGCCGCACCGCACGGATTGTTGTGCTTTACGATGACGCAAGCATGAGGGGTGTTCGGCCACTCGTCGGTCGACAACGAGCGGCAGAGGCGGAGCGTGGCGTCAGCGTCGCTGTAGTTGTTGTACGACATGGCTTTCCCGCCCTCAACACGAGCGGTCACCAAGGTTGAATGGGTCTCGGGTGCGTCGTGGTTGACGTACAAGGCAGCCGCCTGATGGCCGTTCTCACCGTAGCGTAGCGTGTCCACTCGATGGCTGGCAGCAAGCATGCTGTCCGGAAGCCGTTCGCGTTGTTCTTCCATGGATGAGAACAACGCTGGATCGCCTACGACGCGACGGTGAAGTTCCTGCGAAATGGCCACGTCGTAAGCGGCTGTGTGTTCAAACGCTTCCAACGCCAACGCTTGCCGAAGTTGCATGTCAACGTCTTGAGCGCCCCCGGCGTTCTTGATCGCCGAAAGAACGTCGCCGTACCGAGAAGGATTGGTGGCGATGAGGACGTGTTGATGGTTTTTGGCCGATGCCCGAACCATGGTCGGGCCGCCAATGTCAATCATTTCGAGCAGTTGATTGTCGTCGAGCGGTGGTGTGGTCGATGCTGCATCGCCAAAAGGGTAGAGATTGCAGGCCACGACACGAATGGGGGAATAGCCCAGTCGAGCGAGTTCTTCGGCGTCGCTCTCCTGATGCAGGCGCGCCAGCAGTGGCCCGTGGATCGCCGGGTGGAGCGATTTGACACGGCCGTTGAAAATTTCCGGGTGTTCGGTCACTTCTGAAACGAGGCGCACGTCCAGACCCGCATCGATCAGGGTACGCGCCGTGCCCCCGGTTGAGAGCAGTTCAAAGCCGAGGTCGGCAAGGCCCCTCGCAAATTCGACGATTCCGGTTTTGTCCCAGACGCTGAGGAGGGCACGCGGTGGCGAGGTAACGGCGGTCATGGATTGAACCCGTTATCGCATTTGCCCCGTCCGATGCACTTGAACATAGCGACGAGCGAGATTCAATCGCCTCTCGCCGAAATGACCTGGTCGACGCGCAAGAGGCCACACGCCGTCTCCGTTGCGGATTCAAGCGCGTGGTGGATGGTCTTCAGGGGAAGCCACGTCGATTGAATCTCAGCAACCTTACCCTCGGCATCGATTCCAGTGGTTGCGGTGCCGTTGCGGTGTTCAGCACGAAGCGCAAGTATCGTGTTGAGTCGGTCCACGCCAGCGTTTTGTGCAAGCGTTGATGGAATGTTTTCAAGCGCACGGGCGAANGCTTCCATGGCCAAACGCTCCCGTCCCGCTTGGCCTTCTGCGGCTTCCTTCACGGCCAGTGAAGCACCCATATGGAAACTTCCGCCTCCTCGAACGACCGTCCGGGTTTTGATGGCCAGGGATGTTGAGCGGAGGGCGTCGTACAGACCACGAATGGTTTCCTCAACGGCAGCACCATCGCCGCCGCCTACATCGAGCGTGACCAGCCCGGCGGCAGAACCAAACCGAAGGCAGAGTCGTTCTCGGCGTCCGTCCAGACCTTCGCTGGTTTCAATTTCAAGCGACGTAAACGCACCGAGCATGGAGGCATCAGCGTCGTCGAGGTGATCGCACATCGAGGCTCCTGATGCTCGGGCGATGTCCTCAATCCCGGACCGTTCCAAGCCGCCCAGAACGAAGCACCCTGCGTCGGTCAGGGTGTGAAAGATGCTTGGCTCAATGGTTTCAGCGCTGAAGACCGCCGTAGCGCCCGTGGCCAGCACGGCTTCTGCTTTCTGTTTGAGTAAGGCGTCTTTCGCATCAATGAAGGCCATCCACTGTTCGGCTTTTTCAACCTCGATTTCGGTGTCTCGGGAGGCTTCCTCGTGGTCCAGTGGACACGTCAAGGTCAGAACGCTGCCCCCGTCAAGTCGTCGAGGGAGGCGGTCCAGGGTTAACGCTGCGTCCAGAATCAATCCGTCAACAAGACGTGTGTCGAAGATGTTTCCTTGCGTGCGCTTGGCCATGCGGACGTCTTCATGATCAACGTTCTCAGAGGATGAAACGGTCTGAAGTGCTTGGACAACGAGCGAGGAAAGCGTGGCATCGCCGGTGTCGGCGGAGGTCCCCGTCATCGATGTTTGAGCAACTGCAAGTAGTCTCGAATCGTTCTCCTCGAGCGTTTCACCGACGCTGTCGAGATGGCCAAGGGCAACGGCGAGTGCCGTCTGGTAGCCTTGAATGCAAACGAGTGGATGCAAGCCTCGCTCCAACAACCGTCCGGCTTCGCGCATGAGTTCGCTTGCGAACAGAAGGCATCCCGTCACGCCGTCACCGCACGCTTGCTCTTGAGCGTCAGCCAGTTGGACGAAGGCCTTTGCAGCCGGATGCTTGACGAGGAGTTCAGCGACGATTTTTGCACCGTCGTTGGTGACGGCGGTTTCCCCGTTGGTTTTGTACAACATTTTGTCCAGACCTTGCGGGCCAAACGTCCCCTGCATCAGGTCACCGAAGGCGACCGCCGCAGTGACGAGTTTTTGGGTGACACCGACGCCGCTCGTGACGGACGTCGTTGGTCGAACAATGGCAACAGGAGCTCGCCCGCTGCCGTCGTTACCGCCCGCCATGAACAAAGAGGCGGGGCCTCTTGTTTTTCAACCCTTATCAGGGCAGAATCACTTCTTCTTGGCGGGGGACTTCTTTGCAGCCGACTTCTTTGCAGCCGGCTTCTTGGCGTGCTTCCCGATCTTGTGCTCCTTCTGAGCCTCGTTGTTGGACCAGTGGTACGCCATCTTCAACAGGTTGAGGTAGTGTTCGTTGCCGTCTTTCTTCATCTTGTCGTGAAGGACTTCGTTGGTCATGAACACGTCGCCCCAGAGTTGGGCTGCGGTGCCTTTGTCGCCCTTGGGCATGTCAAAGACTTCCCTGGTGGTTGGCTCAAGGTAGGAGCGCCACACGCGACCGGGGTTGACGGCCATGGTCACCTCGACCACGATTTCGTTTTCGTTGATGCCGGTGCCCGTCTGCCAGGTGTCTTTGCCCAGGTCGGCCAGGAACGGCAGACACAGGTCTTGAATCGACAGGCTGGTCATGGGGTCGGCTGCGGTCAGCCCTGCGTAGGCTTCACGCATTCGGCCACGGTCTGCACCGCGAGCTGCGGTTTGGAACCGCAGTTTGTCGATGGAGGTTGGGACCAGGAAGCGGACGTCCGTGTAGTAGACCAGCGGGTTGTCGTCGGGCGAGTTGAAGATGTGCTCAAACGGAGCAGGTCCTGCAGATTCGCCGAGGAGGTCAACGGGGTACACGGTCTTCAAGGCGTTGGTGGCGACCGTCTGAATGATGCGACGCATCAATCGCTCAGGTGCTGCTGAGACGTCGTTGAAGGTGTTGAGGTATTCTTGCATGTTGAGGATGTCGTACCCTCGCACGGACAAGATGGAGTGGACGTTTGGTCCAATCATCTTCTCGCCGTCGACCTCGGCCTGGCTGATCCAACGAGCGCCGCGGGCAACGTCGGAGGCTGCGACCAAATCGGCATAGGCCTTGAATCGGCGGGTCACTCGGTTCATGAAGTCGGCCTGGTCGAGCTTGGTGAACACGGTGGAGTCGTAGTTTGACTTCAGAGCGTGGTCGGCCACCTGACTGGCGTTAGCGCAGGTCAGGAGGTTGCCTTGATCGGCAGGGTACATGATGAGACGACGGCGCTTTGCGGCCCCACCGAGGGTCCCGATCTGGGGGTCGGTGAGAACGTAGCCGAGCGTGGCGCACACTTCGAACAGGCGACTGTACTTGTCCTCATCGCTGGAGTTGCCGATCCACTCGTCAAGTCCGGGCTCAATGCAGTGGAACTCAAGAGGGACCATTTCAGAACCCGCACCGAAGGCTTGGCGCACCGTGGAGGATTGCATCATGCCCATCATGGTGTAGAGCGAGGTTTTTCCGGTCGTCATGAAGACGTCAGAAATCCCTTCTTCTCCGAACGATGAGCTTCGGTCGGGGAGGTTCACGAGGAGGTTGAACGCTGTGGCCGTCTCACGGTTTCCGTTGACGGCTGGCCAAATCCACGTGTTGGGTCGAGTCATCAGGTAGCCGGACGCGTCCTTGCCGAAGCCGGCAGGGGAGTATCGGGTCCAGCCCAAGCGGTTGTTGAAGGACACGTTTCGGTGCATCAACGACGGGTAGTACACTCGGTCGAGCGGGTCAGAATCCGGGACGACCCCGCGGTGGCCGAGACCCCAAAGGATGACTTCCCACTCGGGGAATTCTTTGCCCTCCGTTCCGAGGAACAGGTGGTCGTCGTTTCGAGTGTCGCCTTCCAAGATGGCGCCACCCATGCGCTCTTCGTCGCCGGTTGAGCAGAAGAAGAACGTCTGCGTGGTGAACAGTTGTTTGGGCGTCCACATGTTGGCGTTGATGATGGTCTTCTGCTTCAGGTAATCCGAGAGGTTGGTGATGCGTCGCTCGTACTTGAAACGGTCCGAGTCAATCCATGACGAACCGAGCACCAGGTTGGTGTTCAGCAGTTTGGCGGTTGCCGGGCCGATGTAGCGAGTGCGGGCGTCGGCACGAGAGTGGTCCGATGAAGGAATTTCTTCCCAAGGACCCTTTCGGGGGATGTAGGTCATGAACGTCTCGGCGTCGAACTTGTCGTCCTGAGCTCGTGTGACCACGGCTTCAACTTCGTCCATCAACTTGACGTAGGTCTCGTTGGGCAGAATTCGGCCGGTTTCTTTGAATGATTTGTCTGATACGCTGCGATGTTCCCACATTTTTCTTCACCTCAAAATTTCTTCATGTCTTCGGGAGGGGTGTCCTCCTCTTCTTCCTCGGCCTCGGCTTCTTCAGCTTCCTCCTCAGTGGAATCGTCGTCATCGTCGTCGTCGTCATCATCGTCGTCGTCGTCGTCATCATCGTCGTCGTCATCATCGTCGTCATCATCGCCGTCGTCATCATCGTCGTCGTCATCGTCGTCGTCGTCGTCATCGGACGTTGCGTCGGGATCGAGCATCTCGATGACCGTGTCTTCAGCCGTTTCCTTGGCCACTTCTGCAGCGGCTGCGGTGGCGGCTTCCTCAGCCTTGGAGATGATTTCGTCCTCGGAAACTCGGTCGGCAGCGGCCTGGTCGAGGATTATGGCGGCGGCGGCAGCCATGGACGAGTCGACCATGGGTGCACCACGGTAAACGTACTGTGCGAAGAGGCCGAACAAGCCGAACACAGCGCCAGAGGCGATGACCCAGCTGCTGTTGTTGCGCTGCAGGTCGTCGGGATTGATGTTGGTTTCAACGCCCGTTTCAAAGATTGTGAGGCTCTGCAGGCCGTGGAAGTACGTGTTTGAGAACACTTCAACAACCGCCCAAACGGCGTAAAGAATCATGATGATCGACAGCGGATGCATCAACGAACGGTTCTCAAGAACAAAGCCGGCCAATCCGGAGGATTGCGGCGCAGGGGCGGTAGCTTCGTCAGACATGGTCATACCTCGCTGGCGCGACCTTTGCTGATTTGTATTTAAGTGATGCGCCAGTAATTCTGTCACTTTAACCAATTGGACCAACGAACAGCGTTCACCTCTTTCGTTGCTGTCGGCGAGCAGATTTGCCCTTTCGACGGGGGTTTTCCCACGCGTTCCCCTTCTTTCGGCCGTCGTTCCAGAAGCGATTGGGTTGCTCCATTCCATCCGGCATGTCGTCGAAGGACTCGATGGAGAGGCGCAATCCTCCGAGTTCGTTTTGGAGTTGCTTCACGTTCTCGCCCCCTCGTCCAACAAGCGTGGAAATCATGTTTTTTGGAGCGTAGATGGTGGCCGAGTTGTCGCTCGAGAACCGCACTTGGCATTCAACGCCAACCCACTGTCGGACCGTTTCAACGATCCGATCTTTCGCCATTGATTTGACCGGTGAAAGTTCGGTCGCTGCTGCCCTGCCCTCCAGCGGGACGACGGCGATTTCAGAACCAAACGCAAACATCTCATGGGTCAGCTTGCCGCTGGGAAACTCAACCACCTCAATGACGGGTCGGGCGAGTTCCTCTTGCATGCCGGTGGGGGGTTTCACCGTCATTCGCAACTCGAGCACCTGCTGGATTTTCCCAGATTCGACGTGAAGAATGGTGTCCAGCACCTGACTGACAAGGCCAAGTTCAACCTTCCCGATAAGGCGTTGAATGGCCTCCAAGGCTGAGTTGGCGTGCGTGACGCCCAGAAGACCGACGCCTGCTAAGCGAACGTCGGCAAATATCTCGAAGTCACGTGCTCTTCGGACTTCGTCGAAAATCACGAAATCCGGACGAACGAGGAAAATGATCTCCGCGGTTTTTTCCAGGTCCCCCTCCAGAGGAGCGTACTGCGTGATGCGGTCGGCAAGTTGCAAATCTCGAGGAGCCTCCATGGTCTTCACGAGCGCTCCGACATCCGTGTCAAGGTATTCCGCAATGGCTTGGGCCAGCGTGGTTTTCCCAGAACCGGGACGGCCGCAGATGAACACGCCTCGATGGTGGTTGCGTAGACGGTCGATCAGTCGCTGATCGAGGTCGTAATCCCCCAAACTCAATTTGGCAACGGGACGAACAACGGTGATTTCTCGTGCGTCGGAAAAGGGCGGCCAAGCCGAGGTGATGCGAAGGTCGCCGAGTTGCACGACGCGACACCCTTTACGATCGATTTCAAGAAAACAATCGCTGCGATGTCGGTGCTCTTCGACCAGGTCGAGAAGGTCCGTTTCGAGTTGTTCGAGTTGGAGCGTGTCCCATGCCGTGGTCGATGCATCCACTTCGACGAGTTTCAGCGAACCAATGGAACCTCGCTTGACCCTTGGTGGGCAGTCCGCTTTGAGAAAAACGGTGTGAACGTCCTCCATCAACAGCGACTCGAGGTGGTCGGGAAGAGGGGGGTGGTCACCATGGGTTGCCATCAAGAGCAAGGTCGCGGCCGTCGGCCTTTGACACTTCGCCCGTGCGAGAGAGGTCGCATTGAATTCAAGCGCCGGGTTGCATCATGAAACCGGTGACCCAAAACGAGCCGATGAACGAGAGAGAAAGGATGTACGCTCCGACGGTTGGAAACGCCCAAATCGAAATGGAAAGTTGGGCAAACACGACGATGCTCGCCACCATGGCGAGCATGGACCAAGGGCCGTTTCCAGAGAGGTTGAGGTAGGCGAAGGTGGTCTCGCGCTCAGAGAGCGCCCAAATCGCAGCGGTCAATCCGCACAGTGCGATGAGGGTGAGCACGGCGTCCATCAGTGCACCTTGGAGGAACCAGACACCAAGACTGGCCACCAAACTGGCACCGAGCATGCGCTGGACGGTGGTCATTGAGAGCCCCATGCGTTGACCTACGGGCACGACATTCTTCAATTCTCGCAAGGAGGAGGATGCAGCGTCACGGTTCTGTGTGTGCGTGAGCATCAAGCCAAGCGCTCTGGTCGAGGAGGCGCTGTTTCGATGGAAAGACGGTGGGGTTGAGGGAACGGCAACGTTCGAGAAAGTACTGCCATTCGGCACGCAGCGGCTCGGATGGACTCACGGAAACATCACGCGTCGTTCCATCGTTGAGTTCAAGCTTGAGTGCCCCAGAACCGAAGTCGAAGCGGGCTTGCCCCCCGTCCCCTTCCACTTCGACGATGCGAACCTCCTCGCCTGCCGACCATGCCACGTCGAAGAAACCGGTTTCTCCCGTCGGAAACGAGAGTGTGGCCGCTGATTCATCCGGACCCTGCGCCGAAAAACGGGTGGTGGCCAAGGCCAAAGGGCGGTCGAGGAGCCAAGCGATGACATCAACCCCGTGCACGCCCAGCGTAGCGACAGGGGTGGAACCCTCGGGGCGGGCTCGTTGCGTCCGCCGGAGGTACCGCACCGACGTAATGTTGCCCAGCGCTTTGCGAACCTCAGGCGAACGAACCTTCTGCAGACCCGGGTGATGGCGGAGAATGTAGCCCACCACCAGAACCTTGCCGTCGACGGTTGAGAGAAACCGTTGGTTGGCCTCGTGATTTTCGCTCAGTGGTTTTTCCATGAGAACCGCTGCCCCGTTCTCGAACGCTTGCTGAGCGAGCGATAAATGGGTTTCAGGGGGCGTGACGATGGCGACGCCGTGCAGTTGTTCGTTGGCCATCATGGCTTCCATGGAGGTGTAGTGTGCATCCGCCTCGAGGCCGTCTGTTTTGCTGGCGTCGATGTCACAGACCACCAGTCGATGAATCCGCCCGTCCGTTCGAAGCGTTGCGAGGATGCGGTGGTGGTTGGTTCCCCAGCGACCGCATCCAACCAAGCCAATTGCGACGTCCATGTCACCGCCTCATCTGTACACGGAACTCAGCCACTGACCGTTTTTGTCCTTGTATCGCATCGTAAAGGCCTCGGGAGCTTCGTCCCAACGCCACCAGCCCTGATCGTTGAACCCCATGAGTTCGTACACCTCAGGTGTGCAATGAACCCCTTCTACGCCGTAGTAGTGGGCGTGCGGAACGCGTGTGGTCAGTCGGTGAAGGCCAGCGAGGTACAACGCCAACGAGGTGATGGCGTCCTGGCTGGTCGGGGTTGAACGCCATTTGACGGTGGGAAACGGATTGTGGACGGCTTCCTTGGGAGGGTCCAATCGCGGTCCTTGAGGTTCATTGCGCCCTTTCTTGAGTTGATTTCGAATGAACCAGCGGATTCGGTAGTGGGGGCGTTGCCCGTAGGCGCGCTTGAGGAGGTACCGCTGTTCGTAGTCGTAGAGTGTGCCCTTGATTTGATTCCATACCCGTTTGGAGAGGCAATAGGTGACGAAGTGTCGGTTGGTGAGTTCGACGTCGTTCATGTGGGGTTCAAGCTCTTCCTTGGTCCCCTTTTCCACGTTCCAAACCTGGACCGTGCCGATGTCGTTGAAGGCCTCCGCCCAGTCGGAAAGACGCAGAAGTGCCGTCAAGTAGGTTGAATTCAGTTCGATGTCGTCTTCAACAAGGACCATTCGGTCGTAGCCACGCTCGTCAAGGATTTCTCGACGGGCGGAGATGAGTTGGCGGCCAACACCGTAATTTTCGGTGCGTGCGACGACGTCGAGATAGGGTACATCGCTCTGGTCAATCACGGCCCGCAAAGCGTCTTGCTGGGCCCCGGGTCCGCCGTCCAGAAAATGGACGATGTCCACGCTGCCGTCCACGACCTCGGAACAGGTTCCGAGGGACCTGAGCATGCGCTGAAAATGGTCGGGGCGACCAAATCCAAACGTGGCTACGGCCGTGCGCATGAAGGGTCTCAAGCCGACACCCCTCATGAGGGTGATGATGGGTTCGAGCACCTCTGTCACTCAGGCCTTGTGCCTCAGCGCGTCCGTGAATCGTTTGGTTGGTCTTCGCCCGAACGCTCGTCTCCGGTGCGCTCCTCATCGTCGCTTCGTTCACGTTCACTGTCGTCATCTTCCTCGGATTGGGAACCCTCTGCGTCGCTTCGGTCCTCACCCTCCGAACGTTCGCCTTCTCGATCAACTTCTCGATCGTCCCCGTCCTCGGTATCAAAGCGGTCCCGCTCGGCCTCAGCGTGTCGTTCACCCGATGGGAGGACGACACGGTCGCTCTCCTCAAGCGTGCTGAGGTTGGTCACGGAAACGCCCGCTGCCGAAACAGCGTAGATGAAGTCGCCCATGAAAATGGACCGGCGGATGTTTCGGTCATCCCACCAGCCGGATGCGTCGGCGTCGTTGTAAAAGGAGGAGTGGTCGACGTCCCCGTATTCGTTCAGCGACTCGTTCGCAACGTCGATCTCGACCAGCATGAGTTTGGATACGTACTCGTAGGACCATCGAACGTATCCGTTCTCACTGGTTTCGACGTATCGGTAGGTTGAGAGCGGTACGGCGAGCATTGACTTTGGTGCCCAGTACTGAAACGCCTTGGATTCGTAGGATGCTTCCGACCACGACCATGACCACGCGTCGCGTTGTTCGGATTCGACCGGCGACAGTCGAAGGGTTGCTGATTGCGTCGGGTCGGTTGGGTCTTCAATGTCAAACAGGGACAATTGGGTGGCTGACCAGTCAAGGCCGGTACCGTCAGCGTTGGCGGGCCCGAGACCGATGGTGAGCAGATGATCTCTTGAGAGTGGATGGATGTAGGTCGAGACGCCTGGAACCTTGAGTTCGCCGAGAACCGTTGGGTTGGATGTGTTTGAGACGTCGATGACCCAGAGCGGGTCGATTTGCTCGAACGTGACGATGTAGGCTCGGTCGGCGTCGTAGCGTACGCTCCANATGCGTTCACCCGGAGCAAGACCGTCAACGCGTCCTGCTTCAACAAGAACTTGGTGTCCGGTCTCAGCGTCGGTCGACGGCACGAGCGTCACGAGTTGAGAGGACATCGGTTCAGCGTCGTCCATCCACCAGCGCATCCACTGACCGGTCGTGGTCGCAACGCGCAACACGCCCTCGTGTTCGGACAGGGCGAACTGATTCAGAACCGTTCCGTCGACTCGGCCAGAGCCGGTGTAGAGCGTCGCATCGGGAGCGCTGATGTCGAAGGTGTGGAGGTTGGTCATCTCGTCAGCACCGTCGTTGTTCCAAAACCACCAGGCGTCAAACGCCGTCTCAGCCAACACCAACAGGTCGGATGAAGCGTAAACGAGCGGATGGTTGCCGACGATGTGGTCCACGTCGTACTCCAACGCTGAAGCGGTCAGCCCCAGCGTGAAAATGCTGGATATCCCACGATTGAGGTTGCTCTCAGGAGCAACGAATTCGGCACAGTCGTTGTCGCTCATGGTGTGAACGCTCACTTCCCCATCGCTGTATTCGTACACTTGTGGAATCAAATCGGACAGTTCAAGCGCATCGATGGACTCGGTGTTCTCCATCATGGTCTGAAAGGCCACCTTTTCTCGAATTTCGAGTCGCAGTGGGTCATCGTAGTTCAAATTCCAGTACCCTGCAGGAAGGTCCAGCCACGTTTTGACATCGGGGATGTTCATCGATGCGTGGGTCACCGTCCGCACCGTTCCGTTCACCTCCCTTGCCGTGATGTAGGCTCCTTCGATGAAGAGTTCTCGTTGCACGTCGGGCTCGCTTCGATTGGAGACATCAACAACGGTGAATTTGGTGAGGCTGCTGGTGCGCCACGACCAACCGTCGTCACCCCACCCCATGGCGTCAACCAGTGGGTGGTCGGGCTCAACCGCCCAGGGGCTTAAGATCGAAACGACCACGAGCTGGTCGCCGTCCAACATCATGGCAACGGGTGTTCCCGACAGCATCGTGCTTGAAGCAAGTTCAATTTGACCAAACTCTGGAATTGCAAGGATGTGGAGTTGTTGTCCTTGAAGGTAGTAAACATGGTAGCCGTCGGTCTTGAGGAAGTCCGCTTCGTCAACGCCCCGTTCTTGATTGTTCGTGCCCGAGAAGTCCACGCCCTCCTCTCGCACAGGCGTGCGCGGTTGAGCGCCGCTGTTTGTGTCGGCCACCGCACCGTCTTCAGCAGCCATTTCGGGAACACCGATCAGCGGACTGCCGAAGTACGGATATTGGTCAGCGACCGATTGCAGGAGGCTCACCCTGGATTCCTCCTCGATTGAACGCTTGAGGGACGCTTCAAGCTCCTCGCAATCTTCGTAGGCGTGCAGCTGAGGTGCAGCCACGGTCCTGGCCGCAATGGTGGCCCAGTCGTCAGGAAGGACAACATCGGGAACCTCAACGTTCTCACTCTGATTCAGACAGCCTGAAAGCAACATGATCAGGCACAGAACAATGGCCGTCGTGCGTCGAGTCTCCATGCATCATCGAAGGTCCGGTCCGTTATCAAAATCATGGTTGGTTGGACGCATCCCGAAACGATCCCGGCGCAGTGTCTCAAACGGGGAGGAACCCTTGTTGTGCGGCGTAAGCACCGCCTGCGGCGAGGAGAATCAGAACGGCAACCACGCGCCCTCGGGTTTTCCTGGGTTGTTGGACCGGAGCGACGACGTTCAATTCGGGAAGGGCGTCGAGCGGTGGAAGTTCGTTGATGGCCGGAGCGTGCGGCAGAGCCGGTAGAGGCAGAATCTCAGGCATCGCCAGCGGCCCGGTGTCCGCCTCGATTTGAACGCGATCGGGATAGAGTTCGTCGAGGTCATCGAGCCCCGGTGCGTCGGGGATGGGTCCGAGAACGGTTGACCAGACCGCTTCAAGGCTCTCTCCGGAGACCGGCTTTTGCAACCAGGCCACCGCTCCCGCAGAATAGGATGCGTTGGTGGCAAGTTCGGCCATTCGAGAGGGTGCGACGAAGACGATGCGCTGTTCTCCTCCGTGCTCTCGCATTTCCAACGCCGCGAGATGCCCGTCGAGGGACGGAATGTCGAGGGACAACACCACAAGCTCGGGGTCGAGTCGAATGTATTCATCAACGGCCTGGTCGCCGTCCTCACAGAGCGCGACGCTGAAGTTCCGAGTCTTGAACAGGTTAGAAAGGCGCATGGAAGACATTGGATTGTTGTCCACAATGAGCACCGTTGGGGCCGCATCGTCGTCCACTTCGGTAACCAAACCCATGCGTATCAAAACAACGCAACATGCGATGACTCATCAAACAACCGCTATTCTTCCTCGTTTCCGTGCGGAGTTGAAAGATCCTCCACCGGGCCGTCTTGGGGTTTTGAGAAGGTTTCTCGAACAACGTCGCTCTGCGCTTCCTCTTCCTGTTGCACCCGTCGTCGTTGGGGTGCTTGTGTGAACTGCATTTGCAACTCGCTGATCACCGCTCGAAGCATTTGGGTTTCTTGAGCGCTGAGGTTGCCATCTGTTTTTCGTTGAAACATTCGAAGCACTTCGATGCCTTCTCGGGCTTCGGCCATGTTGTAATGGTGCTGACCCGCCTGGTCGGGCAAGTACCCCATTTGGAGAAGCGTGGAGCGTTGAAGCATCTGAACCATTTGAAAAAAGCGTGCGGCGTCTTCGTCGGCAAACATGTCGGCCATGGCGAAGGGTTGGCACCGGGGTTTTTGTTCCCTGCGCCCTATTCGAAGAGTTGGTCCAGCAGCCAATCGGGGTTGAACTGCATCAAATCATCGTACCCTTGACCGGTGCCAGCAAACACGATCGGGCGACCTGTGGCGTAGGCGATCGAAAGACCCGCTCCACCTTTTGCATCGGTGTCCATCTTGGTCAAGACGGCCCCGTCAAACCGCATGATTTCTTGAAACATTTTTGCCTGTTCTACCGCATCGTTTCCGGCCAGAGAATCACCGACAAAGAGCGTGAGGTGCGGGTTGGTCACCTTGCGAACCTTGTTGAGTTCGTTCATCAGGTTCGTCTTGTTCTGCATGCGCCCAGCCGTATCGACCAGCACCACGTCGATGCCTTTGGCTTTCGCTGAATCGATTGCATCGCGAGCGATGGCGGCCGAATCGCCACCGCGTTGACTGGAGATGCACCGTATGCCCAGGCGTTCACAATGGGATTCAAGTTGCTGAATCGCGCCCGCTCGGAAGGTGTCGCCGGCAGCGGCGATGACGCTGTGCCCGTTGTTGAGCAGCCGCTGGGCAATCTTTGCCGCAGTGGTGGTTTTTCCGGTACCGTTGACGCCCACCAGCATGATGACCACCGGAACATCGCCCGCATCGATGAAACTGCGAACGCTGGCGTCAAAGTCCCAATAGCCCGCTTGGAGCAGTGCGTGGAGTGCACGCTTGAGCGCTGCCTCAAGCACCTTTGAGAGTTGAGCTCCTCGGCGAAGTCGGGCCCCGACCAGAGCGTTGCGCAGGCTGTCGATGATCGCTGCGGCCGCTTGAGAGGAAATGTCGGATTCAAGCAGCACCCATTCAAGTTCCTCGAGGAGGTTTTCGAGGGCCTCGCCCGACTTGATCACCCGGCCGCCCTCGGTGACGACACCGCCGCCCAAGTCCACATCGATGGACTGGCCGCCTTCCAGTTCAATCGCTGCAGTTTTGCTCGAACCTTTTGGCGCTTGAGCAACTTCGACGAGTTGTCGGCCCGTTGTTGTCCGCATCATTGAGAGATCCACTTTGGAGCCTTTCGGGCGGGCCACGTCAACGGCGCCGCGCTTTTTCATGGCTTTCTTGGCTTTCTCCTCTCGCTTGCGGCGCTCCTTTTCCTGGCGCTCCAACAGTTTACGCTCTTTCTTGCTGAGGGCCACAGGCGCTAGCGGCTCATCGTCGTCCCACGTGTCCCAATCGTCGTCATCCGTTTCTGCAACGGTTGATTCAACCACCGGCTCATCCACGTCATCCCACTCTTCTTCCACGGGAGGCGCCTTTTGAGAGAGGTACGCTTTCGCTTCCTCGGAGTCTGCATCGACCGAGAGTGCATCACCGTCGGTTTCGTCAGCGACTTCTCCGACGCGTTTGCGAAATCGATCGAACAGGCCCATGGTGCTCCCTCAGTCGTCAAGCGTCAAATCGCCACCGAACACACCGCGTCGCCGAGGACGCTTCGGAGCCGGTTCAGGCGTCGCTTGTTCCGCTTCGTCGGCCGACTCCGATGGGGCGTCCGAAGAAGGGGGCGATGCGTTGGTTGTTTGCTTCAATTGCTCTGCAAGTTGATTGAAGGTTTGCGCTGACCGGCCAAGCGCTGCTTCGGTTTGATCGGATTGCTGCTTGAGTTCGTCCCGTAACTGTTGAATGTCCTGTTGACGTTGTTCCGTCATGGCGCGTGCGTCACTCCACCGGCGCTCTCCAAAAACGCCCGTGCCGAGGTCGACCAGAGCGGTGCCTTCTTGCGACGACCCGTCGTGTCGGTAGGGAAGGCTCACGCCGGAACCAATGGGTAAGTGCGTGGAAATTTCGGACCCCTTTTGGTGGGAGAGGAGTGTCTCAAGGACCGCATCGGTGATGGCGTGTTCGGCCAGCACCGCATCGACCTGTTCAATTCGAACGTTGATCTCGTCCAGACGCTTTCGGAGCGTTTCCACTTCCTGAGCGAGACGCTGCAGTTGAGCACGGTCGACCATGTCGTTCAAGCCCCCGAGTTGGTCGTGGTTGAAGAAGCCCCCGTACCGCAGGAATGATGGCTTGGCGCAAGGCAACGGGTCCTTGACGAGTGCGTGGGATTACTCTTCCTCGGCAGCGGATGAAATCAAGCCGCCTTGTGCTGCAATCTCTTCTCGGAAGTGATGGAGAATCTCGGGTTCGGTGGACGTTCGCGGGTCAATTTCATTGACGCTCTCAATTTTGATGCTCCGTCGCATGACGCGGTGGCGAGAGCCCAGAATGGAGTAGACCTTGTGGGTTGCAGCATCGTTGTCTTCCGCAGTGACATCGTACGAAAACGGCTGACGTTGACTGCCAAACGGGGCGGTTCCAGAAATTCGGTAGGCCTTCATCGGGCCTTCCGACCTGCCATCCTCCCTTAAACGCGCTGGCGCGACAATGGAGTGCAGGGAAACAGATTAAGGAAACACGGGGGAGTGGAATGAGCATGCGAGGTGCCGTTTGCATGGTTCTGTTGCTGCTCGTGCCGTTGGCGTCCGGCCTCAACACCGAGTTTCCCGTGGACCGCCCTGTCGCCGAAACGGGTGAACGCCTGTTGGTTCTCGACGAGGGGGTGTGGACCTCTGAGCGGTGGGCGATGTTGGAAGAACAGGGCATCCAACCGTTGCGAACCGTCCGACACGATGCGCTCTTGGTTTGGATGGGTGACGAGGCGGTTTCTCTCGATGTAGGCGTGAGCGTTGGTGAACACGAAACGGCGGCGCTGCGCGAGGGCCTTGAAACGCCCGATGGCCCCGGTGAATACCGAGTTTTGCTCGAACCGAGACTGCCTGCCGACGGGATCATGAATCTACGAGAAACCCTCGCTCTGTTGGGTTTCACCATCGTTCAAGAATCGCTTGACGTTCAGGGAAATCTACCCGCCTCGTTCACGTTCTTTGCGCCGGACGTTGAAGCACTGAATCCCCTTCTCGAGACCGAAGGTGTGCTGTGGGTTGAGCCCGTGCTCACCACCCGGGCTCGGAANGGTCAGGCCTCAGCTCTCATCGAAGCGGGTTCCATGGACGAGCACCCGTTCTGGAAAATGGGTCTGAACGGTTCAGGTGTGATTGTTGGTGTCGCAGACAGCGGGATTGATGCCGATCATGCATGCTTTCGAAACGCTACGAGTTCAACGAGCGCCCACGCAGAAACCAACGCTTCCCACCCTGCGGTCGGCGTGTTTGGCAATGACCATCGGAAAATCATCCACCTCAACAGCAGTCTGGACGGGAACGACACACCTGGTCACAGCGATTATCGACACGGAACCCACGTCATCGGGTCCCTTGCGTGTCACGACGTTCACAGCGCACGCCAGGACGCGCATCCCGCCAACGGCTCATCCCTGGCCCACGGAACCAAACTGGTGGTGCAGGACATCGTCTCATCCGACGGATGGGTGCCTCCAAACGTGGACGCTTTGCTGTGGGAGTCCTCCGCACACGGGGGGGTTATCCACTCAAATTCGTGGGGCGACGACACCACGGCCTACACCGAACGAACGGGCCGATTCGACGCCTACGCTCGAGCCGTCCCCTGGTCGTTGGCCGTCATTGCTCCGGGCAACAGCGGGGAAGGTGTCCTCGAACCCGCCAACGGGCGAAACGTCGTCGCCGTCAGTGCGAGCACCAAATCGCTCGATGCAGAACGCTGGGGTTCCACTGCGTACGGGCCCACCGAAGCAGGCACGGACGGTATTTTCGTGCTCGCCCCTGGGGCCAACATTCTCTCCGCTGGCGCCGATGGGTTTTGGGACACGAACAACGAAAATCTTCGTACCTCGTCCGGAAGCAGCATGGCAACACCGCACGCTGCAGGCGCTGCTGCAGTCGTACAGCAGCTCTACCAGGACGGGTGGATCACCCATGAAAACGACGTGTTGACCAACCGCTACCTGTCCGACATCAAGCCCGCCTGGGCCGACCCTGCACCGTTGTTCAGAGGCGTTGAACTCGGCGAAGGTTTCACCCCCTCGGGTTCGTTGTTGAGAGCCTCGCTTGCACTGGCAACCACGCCCCTTCCCGAGACGGTTCGAAACGGGGGGACGGGCGGCCACGACCTTCACAACCCGTACGACGGTTGGGGGGTGTTGGACCTGAGCCAACTGATGGACCCGAGTGCTGCAGCGCCCGGAGGTGACGTGTGGATTCACGACAGTTACCGGTTGGTTGACGGGACCGTGGCCGATTGGTTCTCTCAACACGGNGGCAACACGCACAACCTCTCGGGGGTGGACGGTGAAGCGTGGGCGGGACAGGGCAGCATGGGACCTTTCCTGCGGACGGGGGACATGTTCACCGATCGTCTAACTCTGGTGAACGGCGAGGACGTGCGCATCCGCATGGCGTTTCCTGCCCAGCCGGAACCCGCTGTGGTGGACGACCTTCAACTCCGCGTCCGCCTTCAAGACGGGACGATACTGCTGCCCGACCGCTTGCGCTCGGGTGGGTTCGCACCAACTGAATTCTACCCCGATGTGGTGGACACGAACAACACAACGGCGTTTCCCTCAAGCAACGAGACCGTCGTCGGTATTGACATCCCCTGGAGTTATCTCTACGGTTCATCGTACATCGACGTTGACGTTGTTGCACGCTTCGTGCAGCCAGGTGGCACGCAAGGCGGCGTTGGGTTGGACGGGGATGCGGTCGGGTTTGCTCTTGCGGTGAAGGGTGTTCAGCGTGACTCCACGGGTTTTGACGACGACGATGAGGACGGGGTGTTCAACACGTACGATGCGTGTCCGACGGAGGCGGCGTTTCCCCAACACGATGCAGACCGGGACGGTTGCCTGGACGACGGGGATGACGACGGCGTTCCCAACTTGGTCGATGCGTGTCCGTACGAAAAGGCGCCGCCGCAATTTGACAGCGACCGAGATGGATGCGTTGACGACGGTGACGGTGACGGGGTGGCCGACGACAACGACCTGTGCCCCGAGGAAGCGTGGGAATACATGGACGCCAACGGTGATGGTTGCGACGATGTCAGTCAGTGGTTCCTCATGATAACGCCCATCGATGCCTGCTACTCCGCATACACGTACGGGACCTCATGTTCGATGTGGATACGATCGATCGAAGTGACCGTTGACGAGCGCACGATTCACCAGGAGAGCGGTTCCATCCTTGTCCTCAGCAATTCGGTTGGGGCAACCGACCGTAGTTGGGTGTACGTGTTTGACAAAGGTGAAGATGCAACCATAGAGAACGCAACAAAAATTGAACTGGAGTTGGAGATCTTGTTCTGGCACAGTTCCTTGCAAACAACCCAAGGGCGGCAGTTTGGGTCTTGGCCGAACAACTGGGACATCGTCCCCTCGTATTCCTTCCCGATTGTGTACTGGGATTATCAAGTTGAATTCCAGAAGGGCATGCTCAGTGAAAATCGGGAGGAAGAACGCGTCGTCACGGTTTCAAACAGGCAATATTCAGCAACGGCTTCGTACCAAACGCACACCTTTGGGTGGTCGTACCAAAGCATCACCGACGTCGACGGGGACGGTTACACCGTTCCCGGCGCGACGTACGATGGGCCGTGCCAAAACCAATACTACGCATGCAGCGTCAACTTCCACAACGTGGAAGATGCATTTCCCAACGATGCAACGCAGTGGTCGGACAGCGATGGAGACGGATACGGCGACAACGCATCGGGATATCGCGGTGACCTCTTCCCGGACGACCCGTATGAATGGGCCGATGACGACGGTGACGGTTATGGAAACAATTCAGACGCCTGTCCGAGTGTATACGGCACGTCTTCTTGGTACGACAGAAGTGGCTGTCCCGACCTCGACGAAGATGGGTTCGCCGATGAAGACGAGGTGTGTCCCGGCGAGTATGGAACCTCACCCTACTGGCTTGAGTTGGGTTGCCCTGACCCGGACGGAGACGGACACGCCGATAATTTCTCAGACGTTTGCCCGGGTGTTTACGGAACGGCGTACGGAGACGGGATGTTGGGTTGTCCAGACACCGACGGCGACGGTTGGGCTGACCCTGGTTCGGCAGGCGCATCACCGCTGGACCCGGGCATCGATCGCTGCCCAGACCGATACGGAACAGCGTTCCAGGGCGAATACATCGGGTGTCGGGACACCGACGGCGACGGTTGGGCTGATGTGGAGGACGACCTTCCGAACGACGGAGAATATTGGGTCGACAGCGATGGAGACGGTGTAGCGGATGAAGAAGACCTGTTTGCCCACAACCGCCTGATATCGCACGAGGGTCACGTGGCTGCGCTCATGTTCCTGGGCGTCTTCGTCGCCTGCGTTGCCGGGCTTCTCTTCCTCAGGCGACATCGGGCCGCAGAGGAAGCCATGGCTGAGGAGTTGACGGCGTGGTTGGACGGGTTCCGCGGCCCGAGCACAGAACAGCAAAACGACGAGTACGAGTCGCCCCCCCCGTACGAAACGAAGATGTTCTGAACAAATGATTCGACCCGAGGGTTGCCGTTAACAAAATCAAGAGACGCAGTAGGATTTGCACGTTGTTGGTGGGGTTCTGCCCCACCGATGGCCAAGGTCAACCTTGAAGTCCAATGCCATGCTCGGATGACCATCCCCCCCGGGAAGGTGAACAAAAATGAGCGAACGCCTGTATGTCGGAATTGACCTTGGAACCTATCAATCAACCATCGCCTCGAGCGCTGGAAAACTTCAGACCATTGAGACGGTCGTCGGCCGTCCAAAGGATCCGGTGGCGCGAAACTTCCTCGGCCGAGATGTGCTCTTCGGTGAAGACGCCCTCAAGAACAAACTGGCTTGCAACCTGTACCGCCCGATGGCAGCAGGCGTCACGCAAGACGATGAAGCCAACCTTGCTGCGGCAAAGGCGTTCGTGTCCCACCTCCTCGAGAATGTGGACCCGGAAGAATACGATGAGGTGTTGGGCGTCATCTGCTCTCCCAGCCACGTGTCCTTTACCGACAAATCCAATCTTGTTGCCACGCTGCGCGGACAGGTGAACGCCATCATGGTCGTCACCGAGCCGTTTGCTACGGCCTACGGCATTGATGAAATCGCCGGATCGATTGTGGTCGACATCGGAGCGGGAACCACCGACATCGCTCGTGTGTACGGAACCTTCCCCACCGACGACGACCAGGTCACCATCACCGAAGCAGGCGACTGGCTCGACCTGCAACTGATGGACCTCATCAAGAAGAAGTACACCGGCGCTCAAGTCACCAAAGACATGGTGCGGAAGTGGAAGGAGGCTTCGTCCTACGTTGGCGGCGACGCACGAGAAGTCACCGTCGAGCTGTCCGTTGACGGCAAGCGACAGGTGGTCGACATTGGCGACCTCATCCTCGAAGCGTGCGAACTGATCATTCCAAAGATTGGAAACGCCATCAAGCGAAACGTTGCGGGTGCGGACCCTGAATACCAGCAAATCCTCCGGAACAACATCATCCTCTCGGGCGGCGGATCCCTCATCGAAGGAATCGCCGACCGANTGGCCGGTGAAATTGCGGACATCGGCGATGTGCGAGTCTGGTGTGTCGAAGACGCCATCAACTCCGTGGCCACCGGCGCGCTGAAGCTCGCCAGTGAAATGCCCGACGACATGTACACGTCCATCAACTGAGTCGGCCGTTGCAGGGGGGTTGCAAATACCCCCTTTCTCGCACGCCGACCTTGGGAAGGTTCAAGTGTGGTAAATCTGCGATGCGTTGCCGTATGGCCGTAGAGAGTTCGTCACCCGGTGGCATCCGAAGAGTGGGTTCCTCATCCAACGATGAGCGAGCGGCCCTTGAAGGGATGCTCAAAGGATACCCTGTGGAACAGCTCGTTGAAGAAGTGCTCGTCGCTTGGGACGAATTGGGGAAACGCAACGACGAACTCGTGGCGGTCAAGCAGCGATTGCGCGTGGTTGAGCTCGACCTCGCCGAGCGACAGGACAACGTCGCCCCGGAGGTTGCGCGACTGGCAGAAGCGGAGCAAACGTTGAAGGAAAACGAAGCACAAATCGTCCACCTCGAACGGTTGCTTTCCGACACCAAGGAGGAGCTTTCGGCCCAACAATCCTCGATTTCTCATCAAGAGCGATCGTCCATGGACGCCGAGTTGAATCAACTTCGCACCCTGACCACCGAACAGGATGAAGTCATCGGTGAGATGGAAGGGCGCATCGGACAGATGGTTGAGGCGTTGGAAAAGGCTGCAGACGCTGGATTAACCTCCGTGACCGCTGACGAAGTACGACTTCTGAAGCAACAAGTCGATGAGCGACAACGACAGCTCGATGTTGAAAAGGCAGCCGCCGAGGCTCTGGAGGAAGAACGGCAGCGTCTGAGGGACATCGCCGACCGTCTGCGTGGTTTGCTCGACGCTCGAGACCGCCGTCTCGCAGAACTGGAAGAACAATTGGAGCGTGTGATGCAGGGGCCGCGATCGGTGTCGGCGGAGCACGACTACCTGGTTGAACAAATCGAAGAACTGAAGCGACGGCTCCTCGAACGAAATCGCGAGTACGAATCGCTGCGACGACGCGAACGACGACTGCACAACGATGTCTTTGAACGCGACGAACGCATCCAGCAAGTCACGCTCACCATGACCGACCTCGAAGCGGCCCTGCAGGACAGGACCGCAGAACTT
>FUFK010045254.1_pt1 | contig 41896 bp, 46 predicted proteins | sample 1021851 | NCBI WGS metagenome assembly FUFK01 (sample SAMEA51879418, study PRJEB19060) | metagenome
GAAAAAATGAAAATCATAATCAAGAGAAACGGGATTACCATCCGACGTAAAAAAGGATAATATCCACCGAATAAGTCATTGGCAGGATCGACCATCATTTTGTCGACGATTTCACCGACCAAAGCAATCACAACTAAAGGAAAGTCCAACCGCCAAGCATCATTACGAACCAAATAATGTTCAACATCAAAGTGAATTTAGAGTCTTTTGTTGCAATCGGAACCTCATGGACCTGACCATCTTCACCTCGAATCAATGTTGTTCGCTCTGACTTGCGAGAAGTGGGATTGAGTTTGTCTAGTTTATCGCGCTTGAAAAGGAAATAAAGAGCAACTAAGAGAAATCCTCCCCCATTTGTCTGTAATATCATACCAAGAATTTCCAATTCAGGTGAAACCTTTGAACCAAGAAGCAATTGAGTCGCTCCGAACATGAACCACATCCATGATGCCTGTCCCTTCATGATGCGACGAATACATTGACCAACATGAAACCTTTCACTGATTGACCATTCGGTAGACTCTTGAACAAAGAGTAAGTGGTAGATTTGTGTTACAAAGACGAGGAATAGATGCAGTCATTGCAGCTGTTCATTCAGGTGAAGCTACTCTTGTTCTTCTAGAGAGAGATAATCCTGAACCAAGACTTGAAGAAATTAGAAACCTGTGTAAAGAAAAAAATATCAAAATCGAAGAAGGAAGTAGAACCGATGTTTGGAGGATGGCACTTCCGGCTGAGGCCGGAGAACCTGAACATCCTCTAGCATTGGCCTTAGTTGGAAGAAAACCAAATCTTTCTCTAGAAGAGGTATTCGAGAATGGAGGAATAATTTGGTTATTGGATGGAGTCCAATATGCAACAAACATGGGTTTTTGCATCAGAACAGCTGAAGTTAGTGGAGCAGATGCGATAATCATCAGTAACAAAATGAGTCATTCTGAAAGAAGTGCTGTCAAGGGATCTAGTATGCGAGCAACTCGATTCATCCCAATTCACTACACTGAAACAAAAAATGCTCTGAAACTAGCCAAAGAAAACAATATTCGAGTAATAGTTGCTGAAGATGTAGGAACAATTCCTCCATGGGATTCAGATCTTACTGGAGACGTATTGATTGTTATCGGAGCAGAAAGAGAGGGAGTATCCCAAGAATCTCTAGATGCTGCTGACCAAATTATTCGCCTACCCATGGAGGGATTCATTCCCAGTTACAACTTACAAGTCGCTATTTCTTCATTAGCAATCGAAGCAATTCGACAAAGGGAATAAAGTTATTCTGAATCTTCAACGTCTAGACGCTTTGCTTGGCGCTCATAGTATGCCTTCTTGAGTGCTAAAAATTGATCCATGAACTCGTGATAAGCCTCTTTCTCTTTGGCATAAAGAGCACCCCCTCGAGCTTCTTTATCACTTCGGATAACAACCCAGGTAGCCAAAAATGATAGCAGATACAATGGAAGTAACAATGTAGCCGCATTTGTTTCCATATCCCAGGATCCATATCGCGTAGGAATTTCAAGAGCAATTAGGAAATGAGTTGAAATTGTAATCGGCCAAAGTATCATTCCAATCAATAAGAAAATTCCTTCATAGAACAATTCAATAGGTCTTCTTCGTCTGGGAGGCGTGGGACGAGTTACAGCGAATTGGTCCATATCAGTCGAATCAGCGATAGGCGCCTCTAACATTAATTCTTCTGATTTTTCCCTATCAAAATGGGTAGAGTAATCTTGGCTTCGAATATTTTCCATATCAGAAACGAAAAACCAAGGAACTGCGGAAGTAACACAAAAGATAGAAAGAGACACAATATCGATTAATGCACTGGCTAAAGCGAACTGTTCCATAACATCTGATTGTAAAGCAAAATAAAATCGATAAATAATAGAAAAAAGAGCAATGAAAATAGATAAAATTGCAGCACTTTTTACTCTACCAAAGAGGTAGAGCAAACCTGCAATAAATAGACAAATTGCGGTTTCAAATTGAAGATTCAAACGCCATATTTCGTCCATCCCTCCATAATCTTGCAAAAATCGGTTACCAAGTAATTCNAATTCTTCTAAAAATTCTAAGGCGGAAAAAATCCCCATTACAGACAGCGTAAGTACAGTATAGTAACTGAAGAATGCACGATTTAACCAGTTTATTGCATACTTCAATTTTCGATTAGGAGCAATAATTTCCTCTTCATTTATTCCAATAATTGNAGATTTAGATTCAACTATTTCTTGAATTACTATCTCTTCCTCTTTTGAAACAGAACCAATTTCTACAATTTTCTCCATTGTTGAATCCAATGATTCCCTCAATCTACCAACTAATTCTGATTTCTTTCCGCTCACTTTGAGTCCTAAATCAGAAAGTCTAGACTTTAGTTGATTTACAGTTAATTTCTCTATTTCCTTATGTGGATCATCATTTTTTCCTTCATTTAATGAAGTAATTGGAATGAGATCCGTTGACTCTAGTGCTGACCTCAGTTCTTCTTCNCTAGCATCATCAGCNTCAGCCTTCGCTTTCTTTGACTCTTCTCTCTTCTCTAGAAACTCTTCTTTCTTCTGTTCTACGGTTTCAGAGACCCTCATGGCGCCGATTTTAACATCTTCAGACACTTTTTTCGCTCCTACTTTGATGTCTCCAGCAATATTTGCAGTTACTTCAGTGGTTTTCTTTGCGGCTTTTTTTGATGCATCTCCAACCTTTTGACCAATGTCTGAGAGTTTGTCTTTGAACGAATCCATCTTGGATGGTTCATCATCAACCATGTCACGCGGAAGTATTGAGGGGTAATCAAATAATTCGCGAATTGAAGGTTTTTCTTAACAATGGGACAAAAATGAAAACAAAGAGAGATGAAAAGAAATTAGCAGGCAAGAAGGATTCAGGATAATCTTCTGCCCATAGGTCGTAGATTGCGGCATCAAAATCTAAATCAGAATCNGTTTCTACTCGAAGAACATCTCCTCCACTTAGCAAACCATCATTGTCATTATCATAAAAATCGAATGTCCAAGATGAACCATCAGAATCAGAATAGTCTAGGTGACCCGCTTCAACAGGAAATTCCACCAGAACAGAGAGATTACCTTCTGAATCTCTTTCTCCAACGTGTAATTCTACCTCATTGGTTGAAACTTCCCATCTGAAACCATCTGCTACAGTATACTCCCAGATTCTAATCCCATCTACAATATCCATCATTACTTCACCTGAAACAGGCACGGGCATTCTAACGAGAGATTCTCCAGGAATCGATAACTTAGCAGCATTTCCAGTAGTAATGGTCATTATTGTAGAAGTTTGACCATCCTGCCCATATGATTCAGCTTTCACCAATACTGGNGGCATTCCTCGTAATTCAAGGATAATATTTGATGTTGCATTATTTGTAACAGCAACCATTTGTTCTGATTCTAAATCCCATGTTACTCTCCAATCTAAAGATTTGAATTCGGCAACATCCATCGGCAAACCAGATTGAGCACTAGGAATTCCTGAACCATCCATAGTTACTCCTGAACCTGCCAATGGGTCAATACGGTCAGGTGCAGCATCTCTTCCTAAATACCAGACTTGTCCTATTCTAACATGAAAATTTTCCCCACCTTCTAGAATTTCAAAGTCTATACTCTCATTTCCAGAAACAGTAAGCATCGCTACCTGAGTTAATTCTGCATCTTTATCTTCACCCAAAATTACCAGAGATTGAACTCCTGAAACGACATCCATGATTTCTAATTTGTAAGCGTCTTCAGATGCTAAAATCCTATCCAGATTCCATGCATCTCCTGAGTCTAATGCTGCATCAAATAATGCCTCACCTGAATCCATCGGGACTGGATCTTCGCCAATACATCCTGAAAACAAAGTCATGATCAAGGCCACGACTAACAGGCGATGCATGACATACCGTCAGGGTCAACTCAAATCAAATCATTGGCCTCATGTCAGNATAAATATAGCGAATCCGAATTAAGGGACCGATGTCTCGCTAGGGCTGAGGGGACGAGATGAGCGCAGACATTCTCGTGGTTTACAAAAAAAATTTCGAAGCTGTGCATGACCGTTCAATCGATTTAATCGAGAAAGTTCTACAGAAATTTGTCAATGAGCAGGGCATAAGAGTTGACATGACAGCTAGAGAAAAAGTCAGACGCTCAGATTTCATTGGAAGAGATTTAGTTGTAGTAATAGGAGGGGATGGAACCCTTACTTCTATTGCACATTCTGTGGATGCGGAAACTCCTGTAATGGGAGTGAATAGCCACCCTAAAGAAGAGGACAAGGAGGGATCTGTCGGATTTTTTATGGGTTCAGATACCCATCATTTTGAGGAAGATTTAGTCAGTGCTTTAGATGGGACCGCGATTGTAAATGTCCTTCCACGTCTACAAGCTGAAATCGTGACAACCTCTGGCAATGTGATTCGATGTGATCCTGCTTTGAATGACCTTCTTATCGCAAATACTCACCAATATCAACCCTCAAGATATAGACTACAAAGAGGCAAAGGTGATTCCGCAATCGATACGATTCAAACGTCATCAGGAATGTTATTTTCCACATATGTTGGAAAAGGTGCATGGTTTAGACATACATTTGATATTGAAAATCAAGAATTCACAATTGATACAGTTCAAGACCATTACTTGGCTGGTGCAAGGGAATTACCTTTAGGAGAGAGAAGAGAGGGAGAACATTGGATTTGGACGAAACAACCTACAATCCTAACCTCTGATATGCACAGAGGGTACGTTGTATCTGATGGATGGGATGAGTATCATTTCACCAGAGGTGCAACAATCAGCGTAAGTATCGAAGGTCCTCCCCTAAGATTACTAACATTTAGAGGAAGAATTCTCGAAAAGATTTGAGCATTTTGAAAAAAAAGTGGAGGATAGGGCGGCCGAAGCCACCCTACCCCCCGGGTTCCAGAGATTTCATAGGAGGTGATCCATCTGCAGGTTCCCCTACAGATACCTTGTTACGACTTAACCCTCCTTGTCGAAGGCAGACTCGAATACGCCCTAGGGACGCAGCCTCATCCACCCCCAACTAAGATGGTTTGACGGGCGGTGTGTGCAAGGAGCAGGGGCATATTCACCGCGCCTTTTTGAGACGCGATTACTACCGAATCCAGCTTCACGAGGGCGAGTTACAGCCCTCGATCCGAACTACGAATGGGTTTCGGGATCGCATCACCTCTCGGTGTAGCTGCTCATTGTCCCATCCTTTGTAGTGCGCGTGTAGCCCAGCATATTCGGCGCATACTGACCTACCGTTGCCCTCGCCTTCCTCTGACTTAGCGCCAGCGGTCTCCTTATAGTCCCGTCCTATCGCAAGCGATAGGGTGGCAAATAAGGATGAGGGTCTCGTTCGTTATCTGACTTAACAGAACGCCTTACGGTACGAACTGACGGCGGCCATGCACGACCTCTCGAACAATCCAGCAAACTCGTTAAGTTGGCTTTCATTTGTCCGTCGATGCTGGTGAGTTTTCCGGCGTTGAATCCAATTAAACCGCACACTCCTCCGGTTGCAGTGCTCCCCCGCCAATTCCTTTAAGTTTCAGCCTTGCGACCGTACTCCCCAGGCAGTGGACTNANCACCTTCGCTNCGGCACTGGGAAAGCTCTCGGAGCNTCCCCAACACCAAGTCCACAGCGTTTACACCTAGGACTACCCGGGTATCTAATCCGGTTCGTGCCCCTAGGCTTCGTCCCTGACCGTCGGATCCGTTCTAGTGTGGCGCCTTCGCAACAGGTGGTCCTCTCAGGATGACAGGATTTTACCCCTACCCTGAGAGTNCCCCACACCTCTCCCGGTCCCNAGTCTGGCCGTNCTCGCAGAATTCAACTCGTTGAGCGAGTTGATTTACCCACGAATGTACCAAACCGGCTACGGACGTTTTAGGCCCAATAAAAGCGACGACCACTTGAGGCGCCGGTATTACCGCGGCGGCTGGCACCGTCCTTACCCACCCCTTATTCCAAGACCGTTTTAGAGTCAAGAAAAGAGCCCCTAAAAGAGACTCACTTGGAGTTCCCTGGTCACGGTTTCCCGCATTGCCAAGTTTTCGTAACTGCTGCGCCCCGTAGGGCCTGGATTCGTGTCTCAGAATCCATCTCCGGGCTATGTCTCCCAACACCCGTACGCGTCGATGGCTAGGAGGTCCATTACACCCCCTACAACCTGATACGCCGCAGGCCCATCCTACCTTCATCCACTCACCGTTCCAGGCGTAGTGGACTATGATGTATTGTTCTCAGTTTCCCGAGGTTATTCAAAACGATAGGGCAGGTTACCCACGTGTTACTGAGCGGTACGCCGAGCTAATGCTCAGACTCGCATGTCTTAATCGAACTCCAATAGCGGTCGCCTCCGGCAGGATCAACCGGATTTCGTGCGAAATCTCGCGATCCTTCAGGAGTTTTGTTATTGTCGCTTGCTGGTTCTTTGTCAAAATTGACGAGGTTACATTTCTTGCACACTTGCATTAGCAAGTTGTAACCTTGATTTTCCTACTAAACCACAAGCCGCGCTTGTGGCCGCACCTCTTCGGCCCGTTTCGCCAGATGGGTTTCTTCATCGTCCTAAGACTCAGAACCCAACGCCAGGCTCAACGTAGCATCTGTGCGACATACACCCCATATATCAACGTTGAGACACGTACTGGATAATCAAACAAATGACTGAGAGGAAATTTCGGTGAAAAAATTACTTATTCAGCACCAAAGAATTCTCTCAAAACAGGATGCATTTCCATAGCTTGTTCTTTCTGTATTTGCTCATACGTCCTTAGAATAATACCTACGGCTAGAAGGAGTCCGGTTCCAGTAGCATTACCTACGGTTCCAAGAAGATCCGCCCCTGCCGCCAATAATCCGACGAAAGCACCAGAAAACAAGGTTACATGTGGAATATATCTCTCTAGAATTTGCTCTAGAACTCTAGGATTCTTTCTAAATCCAGGTATTTGCATCCCAGTTCTTTCAATCTGTTTTGCCACATCCTTAGCACTCATATTCGTAGTCTCAATCCAGAACTTAGCAAAGACCATCGAACCCACTGTCATGACAATTACATAGGCGACAATATGGATCATAATTTGCCATAACTCATGCCCATAGGCATCTCCAGTCTGATTCAACAAAGGTATCAACCAATCTTGAACACCACCTACCATGGAAATATACCACGCTAAACCATCCTGCGGGGCGGTAGCACCTGCATCATAGGCACCCAAATATTTGGCAATACTGAAACTACCTTCTCGACCAAGTATCGGAACAGTAGAAAGAACTGGATGGCTCCAGAATAGAAGAGTGAACATATTGACGTTAGCAAGTAACGCAGCCATTAGAATAACTGGAATGTTAGAGGCATATACCAATCTAATTGGATATTGTCCTTTGTGCCCTCTCATTTTGTGATTTGTCAATGGCAATTCAAGCTTCGAAGACTCAGCATAAGCCACAACCAAGAACACGATTATCGAGGAAACTAGAGCAGCAATAGGATTCGCATGATTTAGTAAAATAACTTCGAACATACCCCCTGATCCTTGACCTCCTGACACCATCTCTGAATTTGTTGCGGTTCTCAAGGTGTAGAAAATCATTGGAAGAGTACCAGAAGGAGGATTATCAAGGCTCATCGGCGCTTCAGAAACCATCGGAAGCGGGGAAAGAGTACCAACAAAGGTAGATTGTGCAACACCTGCTGCGATAAAGAGAGAGATTCCAGAACCAATACCCCACTTACTAACTAGTTCATCAAGAAGGAATACCAAATAAGAACCAAGGAAAAGTTGGACTACAATGAGTGCCTGAGCCCATCCTTGCCCATATTGTAAAATAATATCTTGATGAGGATCTAGGAAACCATAGACTTGAGGGATAGATTCTATTGGAATCATGAACAATACCAATAGTTTCTGAACACCTTGATACAATTGCTTATCATCAGAATCTTGAAGATCTAGATTGATAATTTTAGCACCTGCAAATAACTGCATAATAATTGAAGCAGTAACAATCGGGCCAATACCAAGATGCATAATTGAACCTGATGCTCCAGCCATAATCGCCCTGAATGATGAGAAAATATCTAAGGTAGATTCTGCCAAACCATAGACCATAACATTGGTCATCATGAAATATACAATGAGAACTAAAGTCGTCGTCCATAATTTAGACATGAAGCGAACGTGCCCATCAGGCTTCTGAATGGATGGATAAACATCCACTAATCTTTTCAATCCATACAGGCGACTTGATTCTTCACCAGTATAAATTAAACAAGTAATTGATGCAGCAGTCCCTGCACCTAAAATCATAATTCCAACTAGTAAGAAACCGACATTTTCTGAATTCTCAAAACTGAAATACACAAGTCCAGCTACATATGCTAGCCAAATATACAGCTTTGTGTATTTTAAAAATTGATTTTCTTTAATCTGTTCTGGAAGATCAAAACGAAGACCCCAGATGATGAAGAATGCATATGGAACTGATGCCAATAAGAGCATTCCAGCCTCGAATTGTGCTTCAGTATCGGTACCGAATAAAGCATCAGAGCGCCAATAAGTTAGGCCCCCCCAATAGATTAGTGCCATAGTAACGGCACCAAGCGTATTTACCCGCCTAACTGCCATTTTATTCACTCCTTAATCTTCTATTTNAAGAGGAATTACTCCTCTTCCCATTCGCCCCAGTCTTCACCTTCAGAAATTGTAACTGAACCACCGGCGGATTCGATCTTCTCAATCGCTCTAGAGGAAGCGTGCTCAACAGTAACGTGAATTGAACGATGAACTCTTCCTGAACCAAGAAGCTTGTCGATTCCTTTAGAGGTCAAATCTATGGTATCTTCATCACCCATCAACATATCCACTTCTGATACATTGATGCTATTGTGGACTGTACGTAGACTTGGATCACGATTGAAACCGTGCATACCCCAGTGACCAGGCATAAATTTCAAGCGAGTTAGAAGGCGATGCTTATTCATTCCAGCATTTCCTCGTCCACCGCGCTTTCCAGCACCACGACCTGCTTTCTTGCCTCGTCCATGATAACGGCTACGTCCTCTGAATCGATTTGTTCTTGATGGCATATTTTCACCTCACATCATCCTTGCAGCAAGATCTTCTATTGCCTCGCCACGATTACCTAAAGCTCCTCCAACCGAGAAGGCTCTCTTGATTCCACCCCATCCTTTACTTCCTCTAGGAGGATGCAATCTGAATACTCGCTTTAGTTCTGAAGCATCCTTCATTGCAGCATCTCCAGAAGCTACAGCAGCAGCAAATGAATCAATACCGTCATAATCAGTACACTCTGAAATTGCTGCATCATCTACAGGGCGATCTCCTGGAAGACGCCCACGTTCACGAATCATCTGAGCAATACTTTCTGAACTAACTGGGCCCCATGTGACGAAATCTTTGGCCTTCTGCAGCATTCCAGCATATGTATCAGATTCAGGAACAATGACTGCATGGTTAACTTTTGTCAAGTTCAGATAGGACATTGTTTCACGGATAGAACGTTCTACACCTCTATCACTTCGAACTCGAATTACCAACCATGCCATCAGGACATCCCTCCTCTAGAAATATGAAGGCGTTCTACATCTGCTCGGCTAATTCTAGCAAGATTTGCTTGCTTGAGTGCATTGAAAGTGGATCTAGCGAAATTGTATTGTGTTCTTGTTTGGCCTTTACTACTAGACCAAACGTCAGTAATACCTGCCATTTCTAGAATCATTCTTCCAGTTTCACCAATCACAAGACCTTTACCAGTTGGTGCAGGCATTAATGTAATTCGAGTAGATCCTGCTCTTCCTGTAATCTTCATGGGAACAGAACGACCAGGGCCTCCACCAGATTCCCAAGAACCATTTCCTCTTCGAACTGGAATCATATTCAATTTAGCCTGATTTGTTGCTTTCTGAATTGTAGTAGCTACTTCTTTACCCTTTGAGGTTGCTAAACCTACAACTCCGTCTTTGTTTCCTACAACTACCATAACATTGAATCTAGTTCTCTGTCCAGAGTCAGTCATTCTCTGAATTCTACGAGGACGACCGATCATTTCGACAAATAGATTTGGCTGGAAGAAAGCATCAATAATTTCAGGTTCCCTGATTGGAAGTCTTGAAGCAACTGCTTGTTCAAAAGTAGTAATTTCTCCATTGGCAACCATTCGTCCTAATCGGGTACGAGCCCCATTAGTCATCCATTCACGTAGTGTTACACGAGGATCGGGACCTCGACGACGTTGCCCCCCTTGAGTACCATCATCTTCGATATGTCCTAATGCCCAAGCCAAGCCTTGTGCAAGTTTAATCGGTTCACTCATGATGATGCCCCCTCTATCTTAGAACGAGTAGATTCTACAGAAGATGCCAATGAATCACTAATATGTGCCCCATTTATCCTATCTTCGTGAGGAAGGACATCTTCGCTATGAGGAAGCCAAAGACCTGCATCAATCATACCTTTCAGAGCAGAGAATGCACGATTACCACGAGTAGAAGCAGCTAACCCTATATCGAGAACTGCTTCGTCAATACCTGCTGCTAAAGCCTTCTTTCCTAAAGAAAAACCAGTTAGGTATGCCGACGGAACCGATTTGATGGACGCGTCCTTAGGCCATCCATGATTACGAAGTTCTGAACTATTTGTTTGAGCAATAATTTTGTCTCCGTCTTTTTCATATGCAACTATCTGAGTTACAATACGAGAATTACTAATTCGAACAACAGCTCGTGGCATTTCACCTCTGAGGAGTTTCAATCTACGTCTGTAGTCTGTCTCGCCTGTGCGTCTTCTCTTGTATTTTAGACGCTGATTCTTTCCATGAACTGCCATCACTCATCACCTCCCAAGGTAATTCCATCTAACCCGATATTAGTCTTCATGTGGGCGATTGAACGATATGTTCCTCCCTTCGCCTTTCTGTAATAATATCGATATTGACTTGGTTCAAGTTCTCCAGATTCACGAAGTTCTTTCAAAACACGACGTTGAGCGCGAATGGTCTTCATCCAACGTTCCTTCTTAGGAGTTCTTGACTTCTTGGAGCCTTTTCGACTACCATGGCCAACTCTACGACCTTTTGATCGTTGAATTTTTGCCTTACGAGCACGTGCTCGACTTGTTCCTTGGATTGGACGTGCTTTGATTACCCCTTCATCAATTAATTCACGAATGTCATCTTTCTGAACCGCACTAGAAACCTGATCGATATAATCAGGATGAATCCATATTCGGTGAACACCGACTATCCGACCTTCACGCCTAGATAGAATACTTGCAGCCATTCGACGTTGATTTGTAATTTGCATCAGAGGTCACCTCTTTTCTCAATTGAACGACGATTCAAGATTCTAATTCCTAATTCATCGGCTTTGTTATGAATCGCTATTCTCTTTCGATTCCCTACTCTTTTACCAATCCTAATAGCATGAGTTTTAGGATCGATTTCATCTAATGAAGACGAATTATGTACAAGAACCTCAATGAAACCTGAAGGATGAAGATCCTTTGCAGCTCGAACCTTCCCATATCCAACTCTAGCCATCGGAGTTCGATACTTCATGTTCAACCGCTGTTTAGATTGGTATCCCTTTGGTTTTCTCCAACCTGATCTAGAGAGTCTCTTGTACCTGTACCATTCTTGACGACGGAATTTTGGTTGTTTTCGAGACTGTGACGAGCGCAAGGAAAGAGCTTTCTTTGTCGAATCATCAAGTTCTGGTTTTTGCTTAGCACGATGAATTTGCTCTTCTTCATCCCAGTCATCATCGAAATCATCGAAATCGTCATCGTCATCAAAATCTTCCTCAACTTCTTCATCAACTTCTTCCTGAACTTCTTCGGAAACATCCTCATCGGCGGCCTCAAGCCTTGCAATAAGATCTGCTTTCTTTCCGGAGGAAGCAAGACCTAATTCCTTGAGTAACTCCTTAAGTTGAGCAACAGTCATATTTTCATAATCTGACATTTATTTCACCTCACTCCGTTCCTGCTTTACTAGTGATGTAAATTCCATCTTGGAAAACTCGACGATCTCGTTTACGGATTTTACATGAACGCTCAATATTAGCTGCAGTCTGTCCAACTTTCTCGATATCTGCACCTGAAACAATAACATCTACCTTATTCTGAACTTCTACCTTTACTTCACCTGGAGACCAAGGAAGTGGAGCAACTCTTGGAACCTTTTCACCAAATAGATTAGTAATTGTCATTTGGTTACCAGACACGTTAATCGTCATTGGAAAGTGAGAATATACTGCCTTGAGACGATAAGTAAAACCAGTATCTACTCCAGTAATCATATTCCTAAGATGGGCAGCCCAAGTTCCACAAAGAGCCTTTTCTTTTCTTCGGGGTAGGTCACAATGGACCTCTAATCCTTCATTTGATTGACGTACAGTGACACGATTATGACGGAAATCTCGAGTAAGGGAAGACCCATCCTTCGAAATAGTCACTACTGTACCATCAATGCTAGCATTTACTCCATCAGGAGTAGGAATGGAATGAATAATCTGATCTAATTTTACCATTTTTTCACCTCAGAAGATATACGCTAGAAGACGCCCGCCAACTCGAGCTTCCTTTGCTTTGTAATGACTCATAACACCTTGATTTGTAGTCATAAGAAGAACACCAAAATCCTGTGCTGGCAAGAAACGTGACTCCCATTTCTCAAAATCACTCCTCTTCACAGAGTATCTCGGTTTGATTACACCGCACCGATTGATAGCGCCAATAAGTTCGATCCGGAAACTTCCTCCTCGGCCATCATTGACTTTCTCAAATTCACCAATGTATCCACGTTCCTTGATAATATCCAACATACTTCCTAAGAGTTTACTTGCTGGACGAACTGTCACTTCGTAATGTCCTGCTTGCTCGGCATTATACATACGTACAAATGCATCACTTAAAGGGTCAAATTGCATCTTTTCTTCACCTCACCTATATTTCTTGAATCCCAGTTCAGGAGCAAAATCTCTGAAACATTGACGGCAGAGACGTAGCCCATACCGACGAATCAAGCCACGTTTTCGACCACAAGATCTGCACCCAGTTGAGCGTCCAATTCTTTCTCCATGAATCCGTCCCATGTTATTCACTCCTCCACAATAGTCAAATCAAATTGCTGACTAAAATATTCCATACATTCGTCTCTAGTAACTCGATGATTAATAGCTACACGATGAGCACGTCTTCTGCGACGACTTACACGATGACCTGGTCGTTCTAGTACTACATTGATGTCCATTCCAAATATTCCAATATCCGGGTCATACTTCTGCTGAGGGAAATCAGTATAATCGGAAACACCAAAAGAAAGATTTCCTTGATTGTCAAAGTTCCAAGCAGGTAGTGTATTTTCACGAACCCAAAAAGCATCCTTCAAGAAAGTTGCAATCAAATCCTTGTCCCGCATGGTAACCTTACATCCAATTGGGGCTCCTTCACGTGTACCCAATTCTCTGTTGGTTTTCTTGGAAATAGTTCTGATAGGAGAAGATCCTGTAACTAACTCGAGGACTTTTTCAGCAGTCTGAAGTCTATTCCCTCCTTCACCAACACCTATGTTGACGGTTACCTTAGTAATTCTAGGAGCAGTCATAACATTTACTTCGCTCATTCATCCACCCCCATTGGAATATCGTCAGAACTGGGGATTACCATGACATACTCTTGAATGGTACCAAATCCTTCCTCAAAATTCACTTCATTAGGCATTGAAGATCTCTTAATCTCAACTTCTTTAATCGTAGCAATTTCTCCGACGTGATTACCTCCAGTAAGATAACATTGAGCACCCGAAGATGCTGTGTAAGTTTCAACAACAGAACCATCGCTTAGATTGATTTTACATGTTGAGCCGGTGGGCCATTCGTCCTTACTTGCATTGTCAACGAGAATTGTTCTTCCATCGTGGAAATTTAATTGAGTCATACCACCCTTAACTGTGGTCTTACCATTAAGTCTGCATAATTTGGTACCTGCCTTCTTTGAATCAATAGGATTGTATGAAAGACGCCCACGCTTGTCGAATGTACAGATGTAAGATTGATCAGCGATTGTTAAAATATCAAATAATCCAACTCCGCGATTGATTGATTTTATTTCTTTACCATCGACCTTTACGATTCCTTTTTGAATAATCTGATTTGCTTCTTTCCTAGTTCCTGCTATACCTAAAATATCTCTAAGAATAATTCCAACAGGCATGCAACATTCGATAGAATGTCCACAAGGATCTGGACGTTGAACCCAAACACTGGTCTTTCTTGGCAATGGCCAACTTCTTGGCATTGCTAATCGCTTCATATGGCTACTTCTACCCATTTTATGCACCTCCATTCTCTCTGGCAAGAATCTTTGCCATTCGCTTGCTATCAGAATCATCCAATTTTGTTACAACAACATTGGAAGCACGGATTGGAAATGGTTCATCTTTACCGTCAGATTTAGTCACAGTTACTCCTTCAATATGTAACATCCCATTGGGGTTTACAGCAATTACAACTCCACTAACTCCAGAAGCTCCTCTTTTTCCTTGTGCTCTTTTACCGCGTTCGTCACTCTTGGCACTATTTGGGAAACCAAAATCTCCTCGAACTACTTTCACAGTATCTCCTGCACGAACAGTGACTGTTCTTACTGCAGAATAACTTCCATCTTCTAGAGCCAAACGAGCACGTACTCGCTTTCTCTGTGAGTGGATAGGAGCAGATCCTGCTGCCTTCCTTTGCTTCCTAGGTTGACTGCTTCGTACCATATTTTCACCTCATACAATTTGCTTGGCTGTAGCTGCTACACGCGGCCATCTTTCAGCTGATTCTCTACTAACTGGTCCTTTGATATCAGAACCTTTGAGTTCTCCTTTTTCATTGGTCAAAACACAAGCATTGTCTTCGAATTGAACCCATGTTCCATCAGGACGACGGAACGGACGACGTTGCCGAACAATTACTGCATAATGCACCTTACGACGAACCTCAGGATTACCACGTTTCACTGTGACCTGAATCAAATCTCCAACCCCTCCTGCAGGATATCGTCGGTGGACGCTTCCTTTTCTTAGGACTGTGATTAATTGAACTACTTTAGCTCCAGAGTTATCAACACAGAGCATAGTTCCCATCGAAGGAATCGCGCGAGTTACTCTGCTAGAAATTCCCTTCATTCTGATGCCTCCTTTTCAATTACACAGAATGAAACTGTCTTAGATAGAGGGCGACATTCCATAATTCGAACTCGATCCCCAATGGAAACTTCGCCTATGCAAGACGGTAGATGAGCATTGAAGCGATTAGTTTTCTTCTCATATCTTTCATATTTCTTCATGTAACGAATTCTCTGTCTTTCAACAACAATAGAATCATTCATTCCAAGACTGGAAACAATTCCTTCGATAATCTGTCCTCTAACACGTAAACTGCCATAGAATGGACAGTTTTCACTGCCATCCCAATCAGCTCCAGGTGCAATTACATCAACGCCAATATCACGCGGGGTAGCCATTCAATTCATCCTCCATTTCATGTGAATTCTATTCTCGGGGCGATGCATTACTGCATGCCCATCAATTGTCTCAGAATCATCAATTGTGAATTTGATAACTGACTTGGAAATCTTACGATCGCCAGAATTGGAGCGGACTAGAAGCATATTCTTACTCTCGTTGACCACTGTTCCAGTTACATCAAGAAGAGAAGAATCTGATGAATCGATAACTTGGAGGTTTCTACCAATCCAAGACATTCTTACAATCTCCATTAGCGCACCTCCACAGTATATCCATTTTGTTCGAGAACCTTGGAAGCTCGTTTCTTGTGATCTCCCTGTAATTCGATGGTACGTCCTTTGACAGTACCTCCGCTTGCACACCGACTCTTGAGGATTTTAGCAAGTTTGTTGATATCTATGGCAGTGTCATCAATGCCTTCTACAATAGTTACCATCTTCCCATACCTCCTTCTATCAGTTCTAATAATCGCTTTCTGTTGCTCCTTTGCAATTTCTTGACAAATACATAATTCATTTGGGAGACCACACAGATTGCAAATACTCGCCATTAGTTTCTACTCCTTATTCTCGTTCATTATTGTGAGGAGACGAGCAATACTCCTCCTAGTTTGTTTGAATTCACCAGAGTTCTGTACAGAACCACCCAGAGATTTCTGAGCACGTAATTGCAGAAGTTCTTCTCTTAATTCTATCAAGCGCTTCTCTCGGGCTTCGTTACTCATTTCATGAATCTCTCGAGCTTTTAAGTGAGTCATTTTCATTCCTCCTCCTGTTCTGCGACTTCAGATTTCATTTCTGCTTCGAATTCAACTACTGCATCAACAACAGATTCTACAATTTCATCTTCTGTGAGAGTATTTTCTTCAGGTTCTACGGACTCTGTTTCTGAGACAGTAATTTCGTAATCATGAGGAAGAGGGTCTAGACCTGATTCTTCCCTTGTTTTGATTGTAATTTCGGATGGCAACTTAGTGCCTGCTCGCATGATTGCTACAGTACAACCAATTGTTCCTAATTTCTTAGTTGCAACTGCATATCCAACATCCATAGTAGTGAGAGCAGTTTCACCACAATACTTGATGTGACCTGATTGGAATTTCTGAGTTCGATGACGAGCTCCGCTCAATTTTCCTGAAAGCACAATAAGGCAACCGCGGGCTCCTGCCGACATTACATTCATTGCAGTGCTATTACCTGCCCTGCGGAAGAACCACCCTCTCTCAAGAGAGGATGCTAGTCTACTTGCCATTACCTGTGCATTTAGACGCGGTTCCTCAACTTGAGCAACTTCTAACTTAGGCTGGAAGAGATTGAAATCTTCCTCAAGCCTTTTAGATAATTCGTTGATGATTCTTCCGCGGGTTCCAATAACTCTACCGACATGTTCTGCTTCGAGCAAAATTTTCTCACCTTCAGGAGTTCGTGTGAAACTCAAACCACCAAAACCGGCATCTTTGGTCTCTTCAAGCAAGTAATTCTTGACTAACTGACGTTCAACGTTACGATTTATGAATGTACGAACAATATTCTCCTTGCTATTCTTTGCCATAATAAATCACCTTAGAAGAGATCCTCGTCTCCATCATCATCCCAACCGTCATCGCCTTCTCTTGCTTCCAAGAACAATTCTAAGTTCACTTGGTAATGGAAGTGTGGGCTGGCTCTACCACGTGCTCGTGGTCTGAATGCACGACGAACTTGTCCACGATGAGCAGCTACATGCGTAATGACCATCTCATCGATATCATCTATCTCGCCCTCGTATCTATGACGAGCATTTTCCATAGCAGAACGAATCAATCGAATGAAGGCTAGAGATGCCTTAACAGGGAATCGGCCTGGACCCATCTTTCCTTTTCGATGTCCTGCCATAGTGTTTCCACCTTTTCCTTTTCTCGATCTGCGAGTATACGGAATTGCACGAGCCTGTTTGCGAATATGATGTTCGCTTCTTCTCTTGTATTTGTCAGGATTATCGGGATCTTCAATCCAACCATCCGCCTTGATTACTTGTTCAAGATATTCAATTGCATATCCTGCCGTCTTACCACGAAGGAACCGGCATATCTGGTAGCAATGCTTGTGATGAATATCAAGATTAACGGCACGAGCAGTGGTTAAACTATGGTAGCCATCAGTTCCACTCAACAACTGAGTATATCCGGCTCTGGGTTTGTTGCTGTCTCTTGATGCCATCTTTTTCACCTCACTTTAGAGCCACGTGCTTCGAAGAACGTGTAGCACCCACACCTGGTCCTGTGTGTGTAACAGAACGACGAGTCGGAGAGAATTCGCCCAATGCATGTCCAATCATTTGCTCTCGTAATTCAACCTCTACGAACTTCTGTCCGTTGTGAATAGCCACAGTCTTTCCGACCATTTTTGGAAGGACATACATGCTTCGACAATGTGTCTTAACCACCTGATCAGAATCAACGATACGATTGTATAGATGATTCTGAGCCCTAGTGAGACCTGTGTCAAGACTTCTTCGAACTCTTGAAGGAACTAATGAAGCCACAGATACTTCATCGGGATTGTCCTCAGATGCCACCAAAGGTAATTCCTTTAGTTCGCTAATTGTGTAACCGCGATAGAGGAACTCTCTTTCACGACGACCAGCTAATTTTGATCGACGCTTACGTGCTTGACGACGAGCGGTCTTGGGTGTACGAAACATCTTCTTTCTACGACGTGCCATGAATCATTCCTCCTTCGATTTAGATCTTCCACGACCAGTTCTCCGTGGTGCGATATGTCCTACCTTCTGACCAGGTGGAGCATGACGAGACACAGAGTTTGGCCCGTGAACTGCTTGATGATTTCCTCCACCATGAGGGTGATCTACAGGATTCATTGCAACTCCAGAAACAGTTGGATACAATTTTCCTCTTGCCTTAGCTCGATAATGGGCAGAACCTGCCTTCATCATCGGCTTATCTGTTCTACCATGTCCACCTAGGACTCCGATAGTGGCTCTACAATCAGAGTGTAATTCCTTGAGCCGTCCGGAAGGAAGGCGAATTCGTACTGAATCACCCATATTGGATTCAACAACTGCCGAGTTACCTCCGCTTCGTGCAAATTTACCGCCATCTCCTGGTCGTGATTCTACATTATTTACCGGAGTACCTTCAGGGATTTGAGACAGTTTGGTGATATTGCCAGGACGAAGTGCCACATTATCTCCAATGGCTACTTTCTGTCCAACACCCATTCCTTCCGTTGCGACAATGAAAAATTCATCTCCATTATCCAAACGGACTCGAGCAAGAGGTGCAGTATGGACTGGACTGTGAACCAAATCTGAAACGGTAGCAACCTCGCCTTCGACTCGAGGAACCTTGGATTTGCCGGGGAACCTGTGACTACGTACTCGGTTTTTGGGAGACGACCCCCTACGTTGTGCGCGAATTCTCTTACCCATATCTTACACCACCATCAGAACGCGCCGAGTTTCAGCGCAGCCTCCTCCGCATCATAGCCTTCTGCTAACTTAACGCTAGCATGCTTACCAGTCTTCATAATTCGAGTATTTACTTTACTCACTTTAACTTCAAGTAATTCTTCTATAGCAGCTTTAATGTCTGCCTTAGTAGCACGACGTCGAACAATAAATTCGATTCGGTTATTATTTTCCTTGTAGTAGCCTTCAGGATCTGCAACCCTTCGAGCATTGAGAGATTTCTCAGTAATCCAAGGAGAAAGAATCACATCGTACGGATCAACCATTTAATCACCTCATATCTCCTAATGCTTCTTTGGTAAAGACCGTTAAACGACCAACGTCTCCACCTGGAGCAAGATGTTCTGCAGAAAGATCTTTGGCAACAACAACATCTACACCTGGAACATTTCTTGCCGCCTTACCGATAGAAGACTTGTCGGAAACAACAAGAAGAACACTCTTTGGGGTTTTTCTACGACGTCCTCTCATCTTCCCTTTTCCTGCACGAATACTTCGTCCAGTTCTAGCACGTTCTAGGTCTTCTCCTACTCCAATAGCATTCATCATAGCGATAAATCGCTGAGTTCCCTGATTGAGATCGAATTCTTCGATACTACCTTCAGAACCTTCAATTACAATCGGGAAAGATACTTCTGAGTCAAATCGATGACCTCGAGAACGTACCATGTCTCCTTGAGCGGTAGCGGCCAGAGCACTATCTCTGGCGGCTCTACGTTCTTTGGTATTCATCTTCTGACTCCAGTCTTTAGCCACCTTGGGGCCATGAGCTCTTCGACCTCCACGAGTATGTGGATTTTCAGCACCTTCTCTAGATCCAGAACGACGCATAATTCGGCTAACACCTCGACCCTTACCCCACCATTCTACAGAATGTTTCATCCCCGCAACTGGTTTACGACGACCTTGGTGTTCACGATGTCCATATGCTTGACGACGGTTAGCACGAGAAGAATGAACTGCTCGTCGAACTAAATCTTCACGAACAGATGATTCAAAGGCATCAGGCATAGAAACGGATGACCCAGAATCTACTGATACAGATACACCCTCGCTAAAAGAAATGGATAGGCTCTTTGTCTTCATGATTAGACCCCCTGCTTACTCGAAGTACTGACATATGTTATCTCAACAGGAGGTTTTTCTCCTTGAGATCTAGTGGCATCCCTAAATCGGATGAGACGCTTGGAGGGGCCAGGTAAACTACCCTTCACGATTACGTATTGGTTTTTGACTTCACCATACTTCAAGAATCCACCAGCAGGTGTAATCTCATTTTCATCAGGAGTCGAGATACGAAGAAGACGTTTGTTGTATTCTGTTCGGTGATGAAATCCAACTTGTCCCGCCTGAGGAACTGTGGAACGAACATAACCTGTACCAAAATCACCGAGATTTCCTGCTTGTCGTCTTCTCTTACTGTTCTTGTGACTCAAGAGTTTTACACCCCATCGCTTAACTGAACCTTGGAACCCCTTGCCCTTGGTGATACCAATTATGTCAACGTCTTGACCTTCAGAGTAAACATCTGTGAATTCAATTTCCTGACCTAGGCGTTCTTTTGCCCAATCAAGCTGAGAAGAAACATCTCCTCCTGTTAATCCAAGTTCCATAATCTCAGGTGTCTTTGAAGGAGAACCACTAACCATTGTAGGTTGAGTAGCAACTAAAATTCTGACTTCTTCAAGAATCATATCCTTCAAAGAGGTGAAATTAGCATCTGCATCGTGATTTTTGGGCTTGGGTTGACGTCCGGCCCTCTTTGTTGGCTTGTATCCTTCAGGAAGACTTTCTGCCTTTGAACGATTAGCTAAACGAGGAAATAGACCTATGACATTTTCATCTAATGAATCAGAATCTGCCCAAGATTCCCCTGCAGTTTGGAGTCCGTATGGAGTCATGTGATAACCACGAACTGCTAGTACTCGAATGGGAGGAACCTCAACCACAGTAACTGCAGTACGAAGTTCTGCTCCAGCACTTGGAGAATATGGATTTAGATCTCTCATTAGGATATGAGTCATGCCTGCTTTCCATCCTGCAAAACCTTGTACTCTTATTTCATCAGAATCGGTAGTAGGCCAAGATTTTACTCGACCATGTTGTCTATTAGCACGCTTACGCGGACTAAACGCCATGCTACCTCTACGGGGTCGGTGCTTATCGGCCATGTTCGTTTCCTCCCATTATTTGTTGTTACAGCACAGAGGCCGAAAAACGGCATGTCCAGTCTCGAATTGCGCAGGAGTAACCGTGACACTCAACGGCTTCAGCGAATGCCTCGGCCGTGTGTCGGGATGTTGTTACAGAGCCCGTCTGTGTCTGGTTACTCGCGGTACGAGCGACCCTCCGACCGTAGTTGACTATATCAACGGTTCGACTCATTTTTGACCCTGTTCGACGCACGTGTCCTCATTTCCACTTACTTTTTCAATTGTAAACATTTTCTACCCTGACGAATCACGACGGACTCCATGCCACCGATGATATCCCATCCTCTCCTCGTGGAGAATGAGATTGAGGCAAGGGCTTACCAACTAGAGGCAACAAATGCATCCCTGTCGTCATCGACATTATTGGTCTTACCTACAGCGATGGGTAAAACTGCAGTACAGTGGATGGTAATTGCAGAAACTCTACGGAAAAATAACGGGATGGCTCTTCTACTAGCCCCNACCAATGCTCTGGTAGATCAACAACATCGTGGTCTTGATAGAGTAATGAATCTCCAAGATGGAGAAACAATTGCCAGAATGACAGGAGCAACACCCCCCACAAAGAGGAAGGGTGCTTGGGAAGAGCATAGGATAGTAGTTGCCACTCCTCAAGTAGTTAGAAATGATGCACAGAATGGCATCTTAAACCTATCAAAAGTATCGGTATTAATCGTCGATGAAGCACATCGTGCCACAGGTAACGCTGCAGTTGCTCAGATAGGAGACATGCTAATGGAAGCAAATAGTAATGCAACCATTCTTGGAGCTACAGCCAGCCCAGGGTGGAATGAATCAGCAGTTGAAGAAGTATGTNAAAGACTACACTTAGAAGGTATACATGTTAGAGGNTCTGATGAACCAATGCTTAAGCCATATTCTTCACCTCTAGAGATTCAAGAAATCCGAGTGCCTGTTCCTAGTGAATTAAGGGAAATGGCTGCTCCTCTTGAGACTTGGTTGGAGGCCATTATTTCTAGAGAAAGAAGGTTAGGGCACTATATTCGNTCAGGAACAATTTCGATGGGAGGATTGAATGAAGCAATGAAAAGAGTTCAAGCTGCAATCGCTCGCGATGAAAGAATCGCATATCGAAGTGCAGGAGATATTGGAATTGCAATAAGACTACATAATCTTTCGAATTTGTTGGTGTGTCAAGGAATTGCGGCTAGTAGAGAAGCAATTAGAAGAATGCAAACTAGATTAAAATTAAAGGAGAAGGGTGAAAGAAAACTAAAGGAATTCTTGGATGACTCAAGAATTAGGAACTTAGAAGAAAAACTGGAAGATATGGATGAAATACATAGTAAAGTTTCATTCACCAGACGGGTAATAAGACANGAAATTAGTAGGAACCCTGATGGGAGGATGATAATTTTTGCAAATTACAGAGATACTGTTGCAGCTATAGTTTCTTTTATCGAGGATATCCCTGGTATCAAACCAACACCATTTGTAGGGCAAGCAAATAGGGACAAAGATGGCATGTCTCATTCAGAGCAAATCGAACGATTAGACGCATTTAGAAACGGAGAATACAATGTATTAGTAACAACTTCAGTGGGAGAAGAAGGCCTAGATATTCCACGTGCAGATCTGGTCTTGTTCTACGAACCAGTGGGAAGCGAAATACGAACAATTCAACGTAGAGGAAGAACTGGAAGACACAACAGCGGGACAGTATACGTTCTAATCGCACAAGATACAAGAGATGAGGGCGCTACAGCTGCTGCTGCAAAGCGTGAAGAAAGGATGCTTATCGCTATCAGGCGAGTAAAGAACAGAAGAAATTCATTTAATCCAGACTTAGAGTTATTATCTTCATTTTCTATTATTGAAGATGGAAAAGAAATTGATGCCAAAGAATTTGTTAAGTCAGAAAGAAATAGACTCCGTGAAGAATTAGAAGAAATAGACGATACACCAGTATTAGAACCAGATAAAAAAGAAGATCAACATCCGCCAATATCTCCAGAAAGAAGAAGGAGAAGAGGGCAAAGCGGAATAGAGGATTGGCATTGATTAGTTGCCAATTACTGAAATTCTAGTTTTTAATTGAGCGAGACGGGTATTGAAATGACCCATTGAAAATGCTAAAAGTTCAGTGAAATGAATTACTGGAATCGAAGTGTTTTCACCAGATACTTTACCAGCCTTAACTTGGTAAACATCTAACACAGAATGAGATAAAGTGCAGATGCTTACAAGCAAATCTGCCCCCTCATTTTTTGCTTCAGATAAAACAGCAGCAGCCTGTTTGAGTGCTGTTGATTCTTCTGAAAGAAGACTTGGAACGCCTACACTTTGTGTTCGATAGGTGAGAGAAACTGGCTNTCCTCCTAATNCNTCAATTACATTCTCAAGATAATTAGGTTGGAANACATCATCTTTACCACAAGCACCTTTCCTCTGAATATTAGGACCATAATAACCTGCAATNGGAAGACCAATCGGATTTTTTACTAATTCACTTAATTTTTCTAAACCTATTTCTTCAACGATTACATGTAGAAGGTGGCGGACTTCAGTCTCGCCTGAGAATGATTTCCCACATGTTTCCATTAGTACATTATTTATCTCCCTCAAAAGATTAGGATTAGACCGGAGNGTAGAAAGGTCTTCGAATAGAATACCTGCGGTAGTTGCACAAGGGGTGACTATCTCCAACCCAAGTTCTTCAGCCATNGCAAAAGTACGAGCATTAAGNGTTAATTGAAGACGANTGTTAGCCTGACGAATAATACCTCCTCCACAACTTGTAGCACCATCTAGGGGGATGAGGTTGATTCCTAATGTTTTGACTGCAGGAAGTACAGTGTCAGCAACTTCTTGTGCACTACTATGTGCAACATTTCCAGGGTGGTAAGCATAATTCATTGGCATCAAAAACCACCGTCAACTTCGTTGAATATTGCAACTACTTCATGGTGATTCATCACTGGAGAATTGAATTGTTTTGGCATTTTCCCAACACCGGCAGGGGGAGCAACCATTCCAAGAAGTCCATTGAACATCTTACCTCCTGTACGTGTGAAACCAAGTATCATTCTGGCAGAAACTCCAGTAAACAGATTACTAATCAAGCCCAATGGCCCTAGAACTTGCCTGTAGATTGTAGTTTCGTTCACTTTTCCACTCATTTTCACGCTCCAAGTATACCACCAAACATATTTGCCATGACGGCCATCTTGAAAAGCACCNTTTCTTAGGACTCTAGTCTTAGCNTCTAACATGAAATNAGCAACACTTTGGCCNATATCTCCATGTCTTGAAATTGAACTGAAATCTGTCTCAGCTTTGACACCAACATCAGATGAAAGTAAATCGAGATTTTCATTTTGAGACGATTTAGATACTCTAGGATCTATTATTCTAGACCAAGATGACANAACATTAGATGGGGCNATGTACGCTTCATTNTATGGTACAGTATCCGAATAAGAATCAATCAGTACAGGACTAATGATGTCTCTGANCATGTGTACCTTCTTGGCATCTTCACTACTCATAGTTCCAATGACTGCATCTCTAACTTTAGCCCCGTCCCTAGTTGCACCGCTAAACCAAGGCTTTGTTGATGCTCTTCTAATATCGGAGATTGTAAGGTCTGTAACAAGATCTCGTATGACTTCCCCGATAACAATTGGTTCTAGATTCAAGAAATTTATGCCTTCTTTAGAAGAAATTACTGATTCAATTTTCGTAAGACCAGGGAGAATTGGACGCCCATTGGCACATATCACAGTCGTCGGATCGTTAAGAGAACCGTCCCTGAATGTTAGGGACCCATCTTCAGTAGACTTAATCGATCGTAACACATCTAGAACTGAGTTGCTTCCGTTAAGAACACAGGCCCATTCATCATGTCCTCTCTCATCAGACTGAGGGTCGTATCTAAAAACACGAACCTTGACTTGAATTTCAGGAGTTTCAAGAACAGGGACCACAAATCCATCATCTCCGTCAACTAAAGATTCTACACTTCCTTCCATCTCAGCAATGATTGATTCTACTAATTCTGGTTGGAATGTTCCGTTACCATCTACAGCAGCCATGTGAGCAAGGACTGATTCTGTCCAAATTGCAGATGGTGCATCATAATCTACATCACAATCTACTCTAGCAACTAAACGAGTCCCACCTAATTGTTCGAATCGATTATCCCATTCTTTACCGGACTCACAAAATAATTCGTAACTGGTATCACCAAGAGCGCAAACAGAGAAGTGCATGTTTGCAAGTGAAGGAGCACCGTCCCCATTTGCAGCTTGCCAAAGTTCTTCAGCATTATCTGGTTGTTCTCCTTCACCCCAAGTGGAACAAACGACAAGAACCCTTGACATTGATGAAAGAGACGAGAGATCGAAGCCATCCATATCATGAACAGAGGATACAAGTCCAAACGCTTCCGCTCTCTTACCAATCTTAGCAGCAAGTCCTTCTGCGTTACCGCTTTGAGAACCGAACAAAATGTGGAGAGATCTGTCACCATCCATTTGCAAAGAACCACTTGCTGATGAATCAGAAGAAACGGGTGCTGCAGCGACAGGAGCCTGCTCGGTTGTTGATACAGAGCCTCCAGATTTAACGAAAGACGATATAGACTCAACCATTTCTTCTTGGAATATCCCTGAGCCGTCAACTGCTGCCATGTGAGCCAATGCTTTCTCGCCCCATTCCGCAGCCGGTTTGTCATAGTCAACATCACAATCTACTCTAGCAACTAAACGAGTCCCGCCTAATTGTTCGAATCGATTATCCCATTCTTTACCAGACTCACAAAATAATTCATAGCTAGTATCACCAAGAGCGCAGACGGAAAAATTGGTTTTAGCCAAAGAAGGGGCGCCGTCTGCATTTGCAATATTCCAAAGATCTTCGGCATTGTCGGGCTGTTCTCCTTCTCCCCATGTAGAACAAATAATGAGAACTCTGGGCATTGATGCGAGAGATGCAAAATCAAAACCATCCATGTCATGAACTGTAGATTCGAGACCGTATGACTTCGCTTGCTTCCCAAACTTTACTGCTAAATCTTCAGAATTCCCGCTTTGAGACCCGAAGAGAATATGCAAACTACGGTCTCCATCAGAAAGGAAAGAACTCAACTCGTTGCTCATGTCATCACATCCGGCTGCCAACCGGCAAATTGGTCCACCCAAATCGGATTATTGAACATATGGTTAGGCCCTGAGCAAATGCATCAATTGAAACCTAGAAATCCATGCCATCCATCATGCCTTCATCACCCATGCTGACACCTTTTGAAGAGATGACATCATCAATTCGAAGAATCATCGTGGCGGTTTCGGTTGCACTTTGAATTGCTTGTTCTACTACTCGGACAGGCTCAACGACATTTGCTTTTTGCATATCCATTACACCACCCTCAAAGACATTCACTCCATAAGTTGAGCGGCCCTCAGCGTGTGCTTTTCTTACATCAATAATAGTATTCACCGGATCTAATCCAGCATTCTCGGCAAGTGTTCTTGGAATTACTTCGAGAGCTCCAGCAAATGCTTCGATCGCCATTTGTTCTCTTCCTCCTATTCCTTCTGCAAAGGTTCGAAGATCTCTACTCAAGGCTGCCAAAACACTTCCTCCTCCAGTGAGAATTGCTCCGTCTTCATGTGCAACACTAACAACTCCAATTGCNTCATCGAAAGCTCTTCTTATCTCATCGACAACATGATCTGTACCCCCTCGAAGAAGTACACTGACGCTTTTTGCTTCATCGCAACCAGTAAGGAAAACCATATCAGACTCTCCAATTTTTCTCTCTTCTACCTTAGAGCAATGTCCTAGGTCTTCTTCAGAAAGATCATCGATATTGGTAACAATTCGACCACCTGTTGCCTTGGAAAGTGCCTCCATATCTGACTTCTTGGCTCTACGAACTGCAAATATCCCAGATTTAGCCATGTAATGTTGTGCAAAATCATCAATTCCTTTTTGACAAATTACAACATTTGCGCCAGAAGAAATTATACTGTCAACTAATCCCTTGAGATAGCCTTCTTCTTCATCCAAAAATTGTGCCAACATGTTTGGGTCAGTGATCTGTATCTTAGCGTCGACTTCAGTCTTCTTAACTTCTATCGCGGAATTGATTAATGCAACTTTTCCGTTGTTTATTGAACGAGGCATGCCACTATGCACTCTTTCTTTATCCAAAATAATTCCATCTACTAATGTGCTATCTTTAATCGATCCACCTTGTTTCTTTTCTACTTTTACGTCATCAAGATCGACCATGACCTCTCCGTCATTTTCTGTTGCGACCTTAATTACTGCTTGAACACAAATCTCTGCGAGAAAAGCCTTGACTGCCCCTGCACTCTTTCCAGTTAATGCAGTCTTTGCTACTTCATGTAGCATTGCTTCATCGACTTCAATAGAGTGAGATTCTAACAACTCTAGACATCGTTCTGCGGCGATCCTAAATCCTTCACATATTATAGTAGGGTGTACATTTTGCTCAATCAAATCTTCAGATCTTTTGAGTAATTCTCCAGCAAGTACAACTGCTGAAGTAGTTCCATCAAAGCAATGTGCCTCTTGTGTTTTTGCGACTTCAATAATCATCTTAGCAGCAGGATGTTCGATATCCATTTCTTTCAAGATCGTCGCTCCATCATTTGTGATAATTACATCGCCCATTGAATCGACAAGCATTTTGTCCATTCCTTTCGGGCCAAGAGTGGTACGAACAGCATCTGCTACTGCCTTTGCAGCTGCGATATTGTTACTCTGAGCAGTACGCCCACGGCTCCGAGTTGTTCCTTCTTTTAGTATGAAGATAGGTTGTTGACCGGTTTGTTGCATTGTCTAAATCCCCTTGTTGCGGGTCGGCCGAATCAGCCTGCCGTCTTAATACCACGGACGAGTAGATTGGACGGTTAGAGCCCTTGTTGATCTAGCCATTGTTGACCATAATGCTCCCATTGCTCCATAGTCCAACCTTCTGGCAAACCACTTACAGGGAGCGGTGGACCTGCCGACAAAGTTGGAGTAGTCAGCGTTGTCGCGACTGGCTCCATTATTGGAGCGGGAGCAATAGTAGGGGCGTTTGCAATCTCAGGTGCGGGAGCAATAGAACGATATTTCTCTTCCAACGAATTCTGATAATCGGCTAAATCAGATACTTCATCCTCAATGTCACGTGTTCCCATCACTACTTGGAACAATACTGCAATTAAGCCAATAATTACAACAAGTGATGCAGAAATAGCCGCAATAGCACCCCAAGCAATACCTGCACTTGCTTCCTCGTCAATCAAGGAAATCCGGACGAATGTAACTGATTGAACATATTCTACAGTATCCAAGTCTGCATCAATTTCTAATGTGAAATTTAGAAGTTTAGAAGCCTCGTCCAAGTTAGACATTGCAAGTTCAGACGGATCTATCTCAATTTGGATAGTTCGTCTTTGATCGGGACCGAGTTGAAATTCCCTATCTAACTCATTAATTCGAGGATTAAATCCATATGCAGTCATTTCATTTGCATTAAGATCTAGTCGCATTTGTTGGATCATCGTAGGATGACGATTGTGGATCTCAAAAGTCAAAATTGTGGGGGGATTCACTTTGTCAATAGTTTGAGCATTTGGGCCGAGAATATTGACCCATCCTTGAGTACCAACATCAAATACTGCAGAACCTGAATCAGATGGAGCCATATCGCTACCGTCATAATTCATGGAAGTAGCAGTAAGTGTAAGGGCCTGGGAACCAGAAGTCCCCTCTAGGAACGCATAACAGAAAGTAACATTGTATGATGCACCCGGGGATATCATTGGTGTTTGAGATGGACTCAAAATTTGTCCATTTGGATTTCTCAATTCAACGGAAATTAAGTTAGAACCTCCAGTCTCTATTGAGAATTGATCATCCATATTCCCGATATTTTGTACCTCCCATTGGCCAGTTCTACAAGAATCGCCGGCAGAGAAAGTCTGCCCGCTCATGTCCAAATCCTCGACTACAACTTCATAGGTTGGAGGGACGTTAAGGCGAATTTGTTGAACTACACTGTATGAGGGATCAGTCTGAGATGTTGCTGTAACATCAATCAGATAGACATCTGGAGGCAAACCAAATGGCATAGGAAGAAGGACGTAAGTGACTGTATCTCCTCCAAATGCATCCATAACTCCAGTCTCTACGGAAGATAAGGACGCTTGTAATCTGAAATCAGCAAGAATACTGAGATTATAATTTTCATCGGAATTTCCGTTATTCACAAATCCAATCTCTATTTGCTGTNCTTGTCCGTTAGAAGGAACCGTAATCTCGTTAGAAATAGCACTCATAGTTAAGTCTGTAACTATTGGAACATCGACATAAATCTTCCAAGTAGACTGGGCAGATGCAGGAGGAACAGCATTTGTTAGAAGAGTAATTTCAACAATACCAGGTGTTGCCTGAAGAGGAGCAGTAAGTTGAGCAATAACTTCTACAGTTTCGCCTTTATTGGCCGATATTTGAGTAATAGGAGATCCTGTAGAATCATACCATTCTAAATCTGAGAGAGACCATAATGAATCATCAAAATAAGCTCCAAAACTCCAAGATGCTGGCTCATTCCCGGTATTTTGGAGAGTCATTGTAACATTTCCAGTAGAGGACGGAGGTAATGTTAGAGCAGGGTTTGAAATCGTCTTCTGTCTGAAGTTAGCCGAGTATGAGGAATCAACAGTAACATCTAGAACTCTTCCTCCCTTATTCATTCCGTTAACAGAATCATTTACCCAAAGTGACCAAGATACTGTCTCCACATTAGATCCGGCTGGAATTGAAAGGTTGATCCAAAATTCAGAGGTATTTCCTGGCTCAATAGGCATTATTGTAACAAAATTATCGTGATCAAGGGGTTCTGTAGAATCAATTCTAATCGGGAATTGAGACATCCAAGAAGAATTAGAAACGATACTATACAAATTCGGAGTTATTGTCCGATATCCATTATTTGTAATTGTACATTGTAAGGAAGGTGGAGATGGATCCGCTGGGATTACAGTGTATACTCCACCGAGTGGATCATTACAATCTAAATCGATGGTATAGTTATCTACACGTTCAATACCAAACAACATCAAGTCATCTACATGAATCCCTTGAGTTGCTCCTGAATTATCCGAATCAAACAAGAATGAGAAGGCATAGTTCTGATTTGGGAATACATCGGTCATGTTCCAAATCACTGGAGTCCACATTCCGGTAGTTGCTCCGATATTAGCTTCTGACAGATTCAGGTAACGTTGTTCGATGTTTGTGTCTGCTTCGAGGCGAACTTCGTCCCCATTACCCATCGTACCCCATGCCTGAACTCTAGCTTGTATGCTTACAAAATCGAATCCTTTGATCTGTATTTTACATATGTTTACATTGTATACTGGAGATAAAACCCCATCTAATTCTCCGTACCCTAGTCCGTGTCCAGGGTCATCACAACTTTGGGTACTCGTAAGCCATGCCCATCGCATGCGGTCATGCCGATTACTGATGTATACTCCAGTATCTTTAGCAATTTGCAAATGCTTGCTTCCTTCTGCAGAATTAGACGTAGGTGAAACCATCTGGAATTGGCCCTCATCTTTCACAGCATTGTCATTTCCGACTTCATATCCTGCCCCAATCCACATCGGCACGTTAGCAGACAAAGCGTTAGGACAATCAAAATTACCATCTCCATCAGTATCGCCGCATAGAGCATTTTCTACCCTATCATGATAAATTGCTACAATGATATTTTCATCATACACNTCATTGGCATCATTTGAATCTAATACCCCTGCATCAACACTACCTCGTAATATGTAACCTCCAGATAAAGTTCCATCATCTGACAGATGACTATGAGCAGCTTCTGGAGTCCAGTCTACAGTTTCGATAGATGATTGACCACCGGAAAGAGAAAGATTCGCAGTCCAAGTGGCTACTACAAACCCAATAGGATGCCATACTTCCATCGTCGCTACAGCATCAGCTGGATCTAAACGAGTACCTGCATTCTGAAAAGTAAATGATAATTCAATCACTTGACGAGCAAACATGTAATCCACTACACTACCATCAGGCTGAGTAAACTGGGAAGCCGGCGTAGTAGAATTCCCATAACCAACATCTGTGGCTGCAAAATCAACCAACGCTCTGCCCGAAGTATCAAATTCCATATTTTCGTCAAGCGTAGAGGAAGGACCACATGCAAATGGCATTGAAGAGACTAACAGCAAAGTCATAGTCAGAAGAAAAGCGCCAGTTCGTCCCATGAGAATCAACATTCAACGCAGTCATGACGCAGTAATAAGGTTAGGGCGTTTGCGAGCAATTTCACTGATTCGGAAAAAGTCAAAAAGTCAACTAATGTGTAATCTTGTCCTCTAACATGAGTAAGCATTAGGAGGCTAACTTACACGTAAACTACCGTGGCAGTACGAAGATCCCTTTTCGCACGGATCTGGTTAACCATGATTATTGGAGGACAAGTCCTCATTGCACCCGCATTTGCTTTNGCAATAACCTATCTAATCGATGTCGATACATCTACAGCAAGCCTTAGTATTCGGCTAGATCTAGTTCCATGGATACTTTCTGCAGCCCTAGCGTATGGAATTATTTCATTTATTCTGGCTTTGATAGCAGGAGGTTTCATGCCCATATCTGTTGCAAACAGTGGAGGATGGATGGCGAGGTTAGGATTAATCGATAAATTCCGCGACCCTGATGCTGTTGATTCGGCTAGAGAGAGACTTAGAACTAGTCCATTTGGTAGAATGATACGAATTGTACACTATGAAGTTCAAAACGAAAGAAGAGGATTACTAGAAGTCCATGGAGGACTCCAAATTCTAGCAGCCCCTTTACAGATTACTNTGGTAATTGCCCCCATGTTAGCAATGCAATACACTCCTGAAAATTGGATTGCTGAAGGTCATCTTTTAGAATATGGATTATTGATATACTTCACTGGATTATTAATCGGTTTCAGAATTTATCCATANTATGCCGCTAGATTAGTAGGAGTTGCATCAACCTTTAGAGTAGTCATGGAGAAAGTAACCAAATTAACTTGGACTCTTCCTGTTCTTATTCTATGGTTACTGGTCAGATTCGTTATTGGAATAGCATTCAATTGGTTGGGAATTGACATGGCAAACTGGCAATCATTAGCCGTTGAGAAAACATTGATTGAATCATTTCTTCCAGTTCAGGTTACGGTTCCTGAATCATCGTTTATTGACATGCTAGTGGCACTTTCTGTCTTACCTATTGCAACATTCACNACTATAACAGTACTTGGTGGAGGAGCNATTGTAGTACCAAAATGGATGCAAGACCCTGCAAGCAAATTAGTTGAAATGAATCCTGTGAAGAAAGAGGAAGAGATAGATCAAATTCAATCATTCAGTAGTTTACAAAGTACCTCAATAGATGAAATAATGGAATATGATGAAAATGAGCCTTCAATGGAGATTATTGATTCTACACCAACAGGAGGTATTTCTGGATGGGTCGCTTCTCAGGTTGCAGAAAGACTAGAGGCCAGATCTAATAAAAAGAAATAGTTACTCTTCTTCTGGAAATCTATCTGAATTAGGCTCAGTAAAACCATGTCCGTCAAGAATCATTATTCTTAATGCTCCCAATAGAATTCCATCGCTCCTCTTTCTACCTAAGTCAGGACGAGGATGATTCAACAGAACATGACTGCACTCTGAGCATTTTACCGCATCAAGAGACCATACCGGTTTTGGAATTTCACAACAAGGATATTTCTCAATTCTAATTCGATTTAATTCATGAACTAAATTCATTGAATATGGAAAATGGGATAAATAATCTAAATCAAATGGTATTAATCGGCTAAGAATCACCCAAGACGAACCAATAATTAGCCCGAAACCGACAGATGTGGGTGATTGGATAATCATCAAAATACCCAAAATCAAAGGGATTAGTCCAAAAGGAATTGAAGCCCAATAAGCTCTCCTTACTCTAAGTATTTGCAAAATTAGAGTTTCATCAATTTCTGGATCATTAGGGTGGTCAATCAATTCAAGTGGACGAATTGAAATTCTAGGTAAAACTACTAACGGTAAACGAGTAATCAGCCAAGCAACTAATATGGAAACTACCAGACGAATGATTTCAGAAAGTAAGGACATTTCAATCGCCACGAAGTCGTTTCAGAACAGATTCAACCTTATCCATTCCACGTGAAATATCTTCCCTTGAAACAGTGTAAGCAAATCTTAGATGACCTTCTCCACTTTCTCCAAAGGCAGAGCCAGGAGAACTTAGTACTCCTCCTTTCAGTAATTCAATAGCAAGTTCTTGGGAATTCATACCAGGAACTTCTACCTTTGGAAAAACATAGAAAGCACCCTTTGGGATATGGCAAGACACTCCGGGCATAGAATTCAATCTAGAACAGATTAAATCTCGACGAGCTTGGAATTCTTTTGCCATCTCTTCGGGATAAGTTGAAGCTTCATCAAATGCAGTCAATACAGCATATTGCATAGCATCATTGCTACATGCAGTGATGTAATATTGCATCTTGATAATTTGAGACATTGCTTCAATATTCGGTGAACAGATGTAACCAATTCTCCACCCAGTCATTGCAAATGTTTTGGAAAATGAATTTATCATCAATGTACGATTATATCCGGTTCCCAAAAATGAGACATGTTCTACATCGTATACTATGCGATCGTATACCTCATCGGTAATTATCCATAATTGATGTCTTTTTGCAAAGTCAAGAAGATCATCCCTCTGATTTGGAGTTAATGTCGCCCCAGTAGGGTTGCTAGGAAAATTGTATAGAATAGCCACAGTATTTTCGTCGACTAGAGATTCGAGTGTTTCAATAGTTGGGACAAACTCATTTTCAAATAAGCAAGGATAATACTTTGCTTCACCACCGGCAATTAACACATCGGGACCGTATAGAGGAAAATAGGGCTCAGGAAGCAAAACATTTGCTCCGGGGTTAACTAATGTAAGGAAGCAATTGAGTAATGCATTGGTTCCGCTCATTGTCATGCACACATTTTCTTCACCCATATCTGGTTCAAGATGACCAAGTGATTCTGCTATTTTCTGTCTTAGAACAGGTAGACCCGCAGTAGTGGTATACTTGTTATGGCCAGACAACATTGCTTGGTGCATAGCATCAATAGCAACCTTAGGGGGTTGGAAATCTGGCTCTCCTAAACCAAATGAAATAACGTCATCGCCAGCCATATCAAACATCTTTCGGACGCCTGTTGGTTGAATGGCGAGAGCCCGTTCAGAGAACTCATCCATGTTGGCGGATACCGATGTTGGTTATGAAGCCCAACTAGCGAGATTTAGGTTGAGACCGAAGACGTTCGATTAATTCTGATTTATTTCCTGATCGAGAAAGACCTTCCTTGATACACATTTCCTTCAATTCCGCAACTGTATGAGAATCTAAATCGANAGGNGGAACTATTTCTGCGTCTAGAATTTCTTCNTCATCATCTTCCCCTCTCTTANTCAATATTATTACAGAACCTGCAGCAATTGCGAAAAACAAAACAACAGCAATTGAAGAAAGGTAAGCGGATAGTCCTGCAGTAGATTCACCTGCACCAGTTCCATCTATAGAAACGATTACTGGTAATGAATTTCCAGATGATGAAAGGGCTCTTATTTCGACTAAATGTTCTCCTGAAGAAAGACTGGAACGATCTAGAGCTAATGTCCAATTAAATGGCGTCAGAGCACCTAACTCAGATGGAGAAACTTCGTACATTGTCTCAAACCAGTCACCATTATCAACTCTAAATTGTACGCTATCAATCGAACCTTCAATCCCCCATGAATGACCANTAATTATTGTCATTACACCTTCTTCAGAGATATTGAGAAGATGATTTTGGACAGTCCAATCAATATCATTGCTCTGATTAGTATCTGATAAATGGAATGCTAATTCTACCGCGGCTCTTGCATCAACCATACCCCAACCAAAATCACGATTCCAATATGGATCTACATCAGGTTGAGTGGGGTCTCCCCGACGTTCAGCAGTTTGTTTCAATACCTCACGTATCTGTAAAGGGTCTAAATCTGGATTCGCTTCCATTACTAATGCAATCACACCCGTAACAGCAGGGGTAGCATACGAGGTACCACTTCCCCTTCCAGTATACGTATTTTCAGATGCATCTTGACCAGGAATGTTGTTGTTACATCCTCCACTCGAAACGCACCCTTCTGCTTGAATGATGTTCGAACCAGGAGCAGAGATGTCTGGTTTCAATTCGTTAATCGGGTTACCGTCTCCGTTATCACTTCGAGGACCTCTACTAGAGTATCCAGCAACAGTATCATCAGTTCTATCAATTGTGTTCTGATCATCTGTTGCCCCAACAGTAATTGATAAACTACTCGAACCCATTCCAGAAAGGCCTTCATTGTCGGGTCCATCATTGCCAGCAGCGACACTGACGGTCACACCCGCTAATGTTGCTTCATTCAGAATCCTACTGTGCATATCTTCTCCATCACTACCTCCTCCTTCATGGCTGGTAATTCCCCAAGAAAGAGAAATAATATCGATCCCACTCAATGATTCATCTACCCCTGGCCAAGCAGTATCTTTGTTATCAATAATCCACTGAATTCCATTCATTGCAGATTCATAGAATTCTTGTTCAAGAAGATAATTCTCAAACGGACCTGCTCCAACGTCTGTTCCAATCCTAACATCAACAAGGGTAGAATTTGGAGCAGAACCATAGAATTCGGATTGAGAACCATCAGCTTCTATTCCAGTAGCTGCCGCCATACCCATGCAAGCAGTTCCATGTTGATTACCATCATCNGGATCGAATGAACCGTCAGTTTGCCTTCCCCCAGCAAGAATACAAGTAGGATCTGAATGCACAAAACAAACTGCATCATAACCTGCTACATGTTTTCCTACTAATCCAGGGTGTTCGCTATCTACGCCTGTGTCGGTCAATGCAATATTTATTCCAGCGCCTGATACGCTCAGGTTCCATGCACCTTCTGGATAAATATCTGAAGAACTTGCCTTTACTGCGGGAGTCTGGATATCTCCATAAAATCTTAGAGTACCATATTCTTCTATCATCACCACTCCATCAAGATTAGAAAGTTCAAGCAGATTACTCGAATCAATAGCTCCTAAAAGAACTGCATCAACAGCAGGAATCTGAATTTTTGGCTCGATACCCATCGACATAATTGACGAGATATCTTCTGAGGTAACTGCACGACTGTATGAAAGACCGACCCAAACTACTCCTGTTTTATATTCTAGAGAATCGTGAATACTATTTCGGTTGGAATCTAAAGATGTACGTTCCCACCAAGGTAATTCAACCCAATCAGGTTCCATTTGAATTGGAATTTCAGAAGTCCATTCTGATTTAGTAAATTGAACATATGAACCATCTACAGACAAGTATTTTGGAGGACATGAAAGACTCCCCACCATAGGGAATAACAACAAAACAACCATGCATAATGCAGGGTAGAATGAACGCTTCATATTAGCGGGATTGAGGCAAGGGTGATGAACCTCTCGACAGAATCAGCAATTCAGATATTCTAATACTTCTTCCCAATTTAGTTTTGGAGTCCCTCCGTATTCACACACAGAACAACCAAAATGAATCCATTCTTGATTTTCATAATCTCCAAATGCCTTTGAAATNCCCCTGGAGGAATCAATTACTGTTCCATTTGCTGGCCTATCATCAATTAGGTATCTGCCCCTATTGAGATCTTTACGATGGCTCAAAATCAAACGTTTTTCAGGCAAATTTGGAAGGTGTTGGGCGATCCATCTTCTTTTGTCAGAAAGTGAGGAATAGTTCTTCCACGGAGCTGTTGAAAGGAGATACACTTGGAATCTAACTTCTAAACGTTCTATCGCTTCTTGAATTCCTTCTTTGGGGGGTAATGATGCAAACAATCCATCAAAATCTGTCCAATCATTGTTTTCAGGGTCTTCTTCAACCCACGTTCTACATTTTTCTCTCAAAGAGGGAACTACATCATTTATTGAAGAAGGAAAATCGACTAAAACTCCATCCATATCGACATATACAATCTCCTTGCTCATACTTGTCCGTTGATGAAATGGTGTATTATCTTATCAGAACAGTAAGATGGTGGGGGCACTGGGATTTGAACCCAGATCAGCGGGTGTCTTCCGCTTCTTATGTGCAATTACAAATTGCATGGGCATTTGGAGCCCGCGGTACTGCCAGGTTATACTATACCCCCGTTAAGGCAACCCTACGAAGAACAGGCCGTATTTGATTTCAACGGTTACTGACGGGCTTGTCGACGGGCGCGCTTTCTCCTTCTGAGCTTCTTCTTGCGCCACTTCCAGCGCTGATTGCCTCGCTTCTTCCAGGCTCGTGATCCGCGCTTCATGCGACTTCCCGACTTGCCTCCCGTATATCAGCGCTACGGAAAGGATTGAACTAAGAAATTCTCATTCTTCCTCATCTTTTATTGATACAACCGATGGCAATCGTAATTCCTCACTAATAGACTCAGGCTCAATCAGGGTTTTAGTTTGATTAGTATTTATCTCTAATTCTTCAAGTTTCTTTCCATGTGGAAGAACATTTCTATCCCATGAGCCAACAGCCTTGTTGTAAAACTCAGTTGCCTTGTTAAGACGCTTGCCTACTTCTGCAAAATGTTCACTCCATGTTGCCATTCTTTTGTAAAATTCCTGAGAAACTGCAACTACTTGTGCCGCTTCTTCAGCAAATCTAACTTGTTGCCAATATAGTGCTGCTGTCTTCAATAGAGCAATCATAGAAGCAGGACCAGAAATAATCACTCCTCTATCCATAGCATCAGAATGAAGAGAGGGGTCCACCTCAAAAGCAGATGAAATCAATGCTTCTGAAGGAACAAACATTACCACAAATTCAGCTCGACCACTCACACCTGAAAGGTAGTCCTTCCGAGTGAGTTCAGTGACACGCGCCCTCATGGACTTCGCATGTAGAGAAATCTTAGCAGTACGAGACTTTGGATCATCTTCATCTAATGATTCTAAGTAATGTTTCGCTGTTGTTTTAGCATCAATAGGTATTGCCCCATTTCCTGGAAGGTTCACTACAAAATCGGGCCTCTTACCTTGTTCATCGCCTTTCTGTTCAAAAAAGTCAGTATTCTTTGTCATTCCTGCCATCTCTAACAAATTTCTTAATGCAACTTCCCCCCAATCTCCTCTAACACTAGAACTCTTCCTTAACGCTGTTGACAATGCATTTGCTTCCTTGCCGAGACGATTGGTGTTTTGTTCAAGTAATTCCATATGTCTTTTCATTCCTTGATAAGCAGCAGCACGTTCTTTTTCCATGTCTTGAGATATTTTATCCAAATTAGAAAGAGATTCAGTCATCGGCTTGATAAGATCCTCCATCTCTTTCTTTCTTGCCTCATGGTCTTTTTCTGCAGAAGTACTGACTTTACCCAATCTCTCTTCTGCTAATTGAAGAAAGGATTCAGAATTCTGTTGAGAAACCCTAGTCGCAACATTTTCCATTTGAGCAGCCAGAAGTTCTGATTTCTCTTCGAAGGCTACCTCTCTTGCCTCAGCACGCGCTTTTACTTGAACTAATTCAGTTCCAATACGATTCTTTGCTACAAGCCAACCGATTCCAATTCCAAGGAATAATCCGACAAAGATGTAAACCAATTCAAACTCCATGACTCTCTATCAAAATCGAGGGTATTTGAATTCTGATATGGATAGTACCTAGTAATCTGACCCTTCTACTGCTTAGTGGTGGGCAATACAGGATTCGAACCCGTGTCAGCGGCTTAGAAGGCCACCATGATATCCAGACTACACCAATCGCCCTAACCTTCCGGATGCACGGCAGCATTTGAACTGAACTCAATCAACCCTATCCAAGGTGGGCACATATTCTGCAGGAGTACCAAAACGGGTAGAGAGAGAAATTAGAATTATCACCAACCCTAAACCGAGTGCCATGCTTGTTTCTCTGACGTATGAGATGAATAATCCAACTAAAAATGAAATTGAACAAACAAACATCAAACCAACGAGTAATAATGGTCCTTCCTTTGGACGAGGATCAATAAATTGGTAGACATAATATCCCCCACCAAAACGTGCCCAAAGTTCTGCAAATATTAGGTATAATGCACCATATGTCAATCCTAATGCAATCATTGGCGGTCGCATGGACATTGTGCCTAAAACAAGTTCAATTGAAAGTAGTATCAATGCCCAGTTATGCATTACTTGCTCATGTGGTAAAAACATGTGATAAATATCCTCTCCTTTTGCCATTTGAGCTGGTAAAATCACATAACGAATGATTGTAGCCGTTAGCACTGCGCTACTGAAAGCGGTAGCAAAAGTTGCTGTTCCAATATGTAATATAAATTGAGGGGGAGGGGAGAAAAACAATACCCAACCAGATGAGATCCCATTCCAAAACATTGTAATTCCAAAAATTAACATTGTCCAAGAACTGAATGGAACTAATCGCTCAAAGCCTTTGGAACGATGTGTCCGAGATTTAGAATCTTCATGAAACAATGGAGTCATTATTCCTGGAACTGGATTTCTCACCATCCAGAAGATAGTTGTGTGAATTACCAAATAAGCGCAAGCTAGTCGAAAAAGAGTAAGAATTAGAGTATATAGACCCCCATTCCCATGTGTCCGACTAGAATCGAAATCGGGTCCAGAATTGGAAAAAAGAACATAAATAACAATTGAAATTACCAAGATTGAAATGGTCAGAGAATAAGATAGAGCAGTACTATCTTCTGATGTGGACGTCACAAATTCACTCCCTTCGGTTTAATCCAAAAATCATAGGGTGATGATTGTAACTACTTACTGAATGGAACTACTTCTGCTCTAGCACACTTCGGACATCGTTTTGGACGAGAGACCGTGCTTCTTTTCCAAACATAATTACAACTATTACATTTCCATTGTTGAATGTGCTGTCCATCAATGACAGCCGATCGCAGTCTTTGAAGAACAGGAGAATTCGACAAACTAGGTGCAGGTGCTAATATATCTGTCAATTCTGAATGTCGTAAATTGTGAGTTGTCAAACCTGCAGCGTGCAATAACTCGTGGACAAAAGTATGCTCAAGAAGCGCTTGATCGTCTACCAAGATTGGATGCAACTGAATTTCAACAGGACCTGAAGGAGCCTTCATTCGCCTTCTACGCATTAGTTCATTCGGATCTAAATCAAACCGAGTCACACCAAGTAAATCAGAATTAGAGGAAGACCAAATTACACTCAACCATCTTTCCAATCCTTGTAGGAATGGAGCTTCGGAAGGATCGACAATTTCTCTTATTTTTTTAATCCAAGGAAGAGGATCAGGAACCTTGTTTGATGTTTCATCGACTTCAACACTCACAGGACGAATCACAGGTTTGTCACGACCCTGTTTCCCCTCCATACTTGCCTGTCGTGCCGAGCACCCTTAAATCGAGTTCGCTTCTGGACTATTCATTGGGCGTGTGGCGCAGCTTGGAAGCGCGCTTCCTTGGCATGGAAGAGGCCCCGAGTTCAAATCTCGGCACGTCCACCATTAATACGCAGATTTAGTAGTTGTAATTACTACCGCTCCAATCTTGTAGGGATCTCCATTTGAGGATGGGCGTCTGTCTTCTAATCGGCCCTTCCAACCATCTTCGATTGTACCGATTGGAATTCGAATTGAGGCGCCTCTATCAGATACACCATATGAGAATTCGTGTATACTTTGAGTCTCATGAAGACCGGTTAGCCTCTGCTCGTTGTGTGCCCCGTAGACATCGATATGCTTCTTGATATTCTGACCAAAGGCCTCACAAATCTGACTCATGAGCTCCTCTCCACCTTCATCTCTCATTCTTCCATCACTGAAGTTTACGTGCATTCCTGAGCCATTCCAATCTGTAGCACCTAGAGGCTTAGGATGCCACTCAATGGAGACACCATATTTCTCTGCATTTCTTTCTGCGAGATACCTGGATACCCAAATCTGATCGCCAGCTTCCTTTGCCCCTTTGGCAAAAATTTGGTATTCCCATTGGCCAACAGCCACTTCAGCATTTATTCCTTCGACGTTTAGACCCGCTTCAAGACACATATCCAAATGTGCTTCTATGATATCCCTACCGTATGCGTTCTTTGCCCCAACAGAACAGTAAAACTGCCCTTGAGGAGTCTGGTCTCTTGGGAATCCTAGAGGTAAATTAGTCTCGGGATCCCATAAGAAATATTCTTGCTCATACCCGAACCAAAAATCATCATCATCTTCCTCAATCGTTGCTCTCCCATTCGTAGCATGAGGTGTCCCGTCAGCATTCAAAACTTCACACATTACCAAATATCCATTAATTCGATCAGGGTCTTCGCAAATGAAGACCGGCTTTAACAAACAATCAGAATCTCCACCTTCAGCTTGCAAGGTAGATGAACCATCGAAAGACCACATAGGACATTCTTCNANAGTNCCNNNNAAATNTNATCTNAATCATTGTTTTNCTTCTCATNCTCTGNGTNGGNTCAAANCCATCTAACCAAATATACTCAAGTTTGCTATGTTCGCTCATAAAAAC